>Ga0315900_10000046_pt1 | contig 203123 bp, 173 predicted proteins | sample LakEriMetagenome_FD_203521 | JGI IMG/M metagenome (GOLD analysis project Ga0315900, IMG submission 203521) | Freshwater fungal communities from buoy surface, Lake Erie, Ohio, United States - Buoy 12 MA114 | ecosystem: Environmental > Aquatic > Freshwater > Lake > Lake biofilm | place: USA...
ATAGAAAAGCCATGCTGCTGTATCAGGAGCTCGTGGGCATGGTGGATATTGAAGTCGAAATAGCTGCTTTTGATAAGCTCTAACGCTTTTATCTTGATCTCATCGGAAAGCTTGTTTGAGGGCTTGCGATGATAGTTACCGTGCTTGATACCAGATAGGCCTCTTAGGCGAAGCTTTCTAGCTCGCCTAGTAACGGCTCTTTCTGAGACGCCCAAAAGTAGGGCAGCCTGCTTGCGCGTTTTGATTCCGGTACGGAAGTCCTCAAGGATCTGGAAAGCCACCTGTTCATTCTTATTCATAAACAATCCGCCTCTCATCTGGCCTCCTACCTCTAAGTATCGAATTAGAGGAGAGAATGGCATGGGGGGAGACGATATCGCTTGTGAATTAAGGGGGGACGATGTCCCTTTTGTTTCTCAAACACTTCAAATGACTCAATTCGCAAATATCGCCCTTAACCTACAGTAATTTATACAAAAAAATGATTTTTTTGAGTTCCAGCTAAGAAATGCCGATATGCAACCACTTTAGAGGAGAACGGCATCATGCGGAATAGTTCAAATTTGTTGTGGCAGAGGCGTGTGTTGGGTCTAGTTTATCTGGCCGTGCTGACGACCTTTTTAGGTTGTCGGCAAGCATCGTCTTTTTCGGGTGGGAATAATCGTCAGGGCGCATCGCAGGAGCCGCGAGCAGATGTCCCGACACCGAATGCCGCTCCGATGCCTCAAACTCCGGTCCCGCAGCAAGCGATTACGCAAGGGAGCTTTACTGTTTGGGCGAATCCTCCCAATCCCGTGGAAGGACAGCCCTACAATGTTCATGTTCGTGTGAAGTTGCCGAACACGGTAGGCCAGTACAACCGAAATGATCTAAGTGGTACTTTGGTTGGTACGGACGGATACTTTCAGCCAATAAACGGCATTTTCTCCATCATTCAGCCTTTTTATTTTGTGCCGGGAACTGGTTATGCCGAGCTTGTTATGCGGATCCCCGGTGCTAAGCGCGGCGTCAATGACACTCTGAAAGTTACTTCAAAGCTTATCAATGAATCTCAGAACATTTCGGTATGGTTTGGCACGCCCCCTATTAACTAATTGAAGCGGTTGGTACGTGCTTTCCGATATTCCCAATTCGTCTCAGTCCCAAGTGATTCATAACCATTTCCGGCGTGAATCCGAGGGAAATTTTTCTGGACATGGCCGCATGACGGAGCTGCTCGGCATTGAGATGCTTTAAACCAGCGGTTTCACCAAGTTCATAAATTGCAAATTTGAGACCGTGGCGCGTAATTCCAAAAAGGACTGTTCGCGCGTCTGCGCCTTTAAAAGACATGAGCAGCGGTGTGGATGCTGTTAATTGATTTTTTGTCCTGTTGTCATTCTGAATCACTTTACGAAAATTCTTTAGTGCCACCGAGGTTTCAGCCTCGAGGTCGATCGTGCGGGCCCGATCTCCAGGGACCGAAAGCCGAGCGGACTCTCCAGTGGCAAAAAAGTTCGACCAACGTAGCGCCACAAGCTCCGATGCTTTGAGCCCTTCCCGAGATAGCAACAGAAGCAAGGCCTGGTCGCGGGCCGCTTTGATGGCATTGAGGGCGAGATGAGCTGAGTTCAACATCAGGGTGATTTTTTCTTCTGGAATGTGGCGGGCGGCAAGGTTCTCGTGAGACGGTATCGATAAACTCTCAAGTGGATTACCATGAAGTTGACCACTCTCTTCAAGCCATCTAAAGAACATCCGAATGGCGATAACTCCACGACGAATGCTGCTATGCTTAGCGCCGCGATTTAATAGCCAGCCTTTATACTCCTCAAGTAGCTCTCCACTGATGTCCCCTGTGTGCGTATTGGACTGGTTCAAAAATCCTAAAAAGTTTGCAAGATCCCGGCAATAGCTCTCCAGGGTGGATTTTTGTTTGCCTTTTTCGCTCATAAAGGCTCGAAATTCGGATATTTTCGGAGCATCAATAGTAAGCATTTGAGTTCTCTGCAAATTTGAGAAAGACTATGATATAGATTCCTTAAAGTAAGCTCGAACGTAGCATTTTCCAGGGGTCCATGTGAACCGTAAAATCGCCTGCATCAAGTTGTCACTCATTTTGGCCGCTCTCCTGTCATCTGCTTTCGGGGGGGGATTTGCGACGAATGGATCCGAGGCCTTGGTCTCGGGGGCGACGGTTACTCCTGCAAAAACAGCAGAGAAAGCCGATAGCCGCCTTGATGCGCTGGTTGTGGACATTAACGGTGAACGCAAAAAAGTCGATGCGGGCGGGAGTCTCGACGTTGTCTTTGGAGATCTCGTAACAATTGTCGAAGCGACCCTATTAGATAAGTCAGCCCAGGTTGACGTCGTCGATTTGGTGGGGTTTAGAGGCGCAAATAGCAAAGCCTCTGGTGACGACCGCGGATGGGTCATTGATACAGGACGGCATCTAAGCAAGAAACGAAGTGTTGCGGGAGACGGCAAGCAGTACAAAATTCAGGTGTCTGGACAAGGGGGCCTCAGTGGCGAGGTCATGCTTAATGTTTTGGAGCCCGAGCTCATATCAATCGAGCTAGACGTGAACGGTTTGGTTCGAAAAATTCAGCCCGGCGACGTTTTGCGCCTAAGCTCGAAAGACATGGTTCGAGTGGTTGAGATTCGAACGAACGTGCGCGGCAACGAAAATGTGAAATACGATAAAATCGCCAAAAATGGTAACAAAGAGCTTCGATTTTCTCGCGGTGGTCGCGTCTTCGCTCGGATACCAATCCAGTGGCAGATGCCATGAGTGCCGTAGCTTTTGATCGACGCCGATTATTTGAGGTTTTTGTAACGATCGGCGTCGCCACGATGCTGATTGGGATCAGTCGTTTGGAGGCTCGACTTTATAACCTCAGCGAAGCTCTGGCCAAAGACCATACGCTTCTGGCCTCCATATTTTACTATGGCATCATTAATTTGAATGTCTTCCTTGCGATACTCTTGATTCTTTTAGTGGTTCGAAATCTGGCCAAGCTTTTGGTCGACCGGCGTCGCGGAGTTTTTGGAAGCAATTTAAGGACCAAACTTGTTGGCGTCCTAATTGTATTCTCATTGGTGCCGACAGTTCTGGTATTTTACGTGAGTACGCGGTTTATCACGAAAAGTTTTGACGAATGGTTTGGTGGGCGAGTTAAAGCGACAACTCAACAAACTCGAGATGCTGGCGCACAAATATATCTGCAAAATCAGAGAAGACTCGAGGGTATCGCTCGACTCGCCGCCGGAAGAATAAGGTTGATCGACGGCGCCATACCTTCGACGGCCTTGCCGATAGCGGCTGATTTTGGTGGACTTGAGATTGACTATGGCGTCCAGTCCCTTCGAGTTTATGATACAAGTGGGACCTTGCTCAATCGAGACTCCATCATGGTTGGCTCGCGAACGGATAATATTGCAAGCGCGTCGGCTTTTGTCGACATGCGTAACCGTTTTGCCTATAAAAAATCAATGATCAGTGCTTCGACCGTTACGGTCGAGGATGGTAAAGATGTTGTGCGAGCGGCGGTGCCCGTACGCTTTTCTGATGGTAGCCTCGCTGCAATTGTTGTTGTTGAAGAGAGATTTGACGTTCCTGTTCTTGCCAATATTCAGACAATTCTTGACGGCTTGTCCACTCTCAAGCCGGGCGCCCAATTAGTGCGAGTGAGTTACCTTGTTTTGGTTACCGTTATTACATTACTGATCATTTTTGCCGCGCTGTGGTTAGGGTTTTACGTTGCTCGAGGTATAACCGGACCTCTGCAGCTTTTAGCGGAGGCGACAAAAGAGGTTGCCCTCGGTAATTACGGTGTAAAGCTACAAAAGACTACCGATGACGAGATAGGGCAGCTAACAACCGCTTTTAATTCGATGACCAAAGACTTAGCTAGACAGAAGAGCGAGGTGGAAGTTGGCCGATTCAAGCTCGAGGAGTCCAACCGTGAGATGGACCAGCGTCGCCGCTATATGGAAGTGGTTTTTGAAAATATTGCCTCTGGGATTATTGCGATTGATGCCAATAGTGTGATCACTGCATTTAATGATGCGGCTATCGAGATGCTTGGTCTCAAATTTACAAATCCGATTGGGTTGAATGCGCGAGATTGCCTGGGGGCCACTTTGCACGACGCTCTACTGGGTATGGGCCAGACCGGAGAAGGTGCGGTGGCTCGGGAGTTGGATCTACGAGAGTTTGGTGTTGAAGCCACAGTCTATGTAGCGGGTACAGTCATAGAGTCAAAATTAGGTGAATTTCAGGGCACAGTTCTAGTCATCGACGATGCCACAGACCGAATTCGTATGCAGCGGGCGACGGCGTGGCGAGAGGTTGCGCGCCGGATTGCGCACGAAATTAAAAATCCAATCACGCCAATAAGACTTTCTGCCGAGCGGCTGCTTCGTCGTTTCGTCAATCGTTTCGACGGTGATGATCGCAAAGTATTTGAGAACTGTATCGAATCTATCCTTGTCCAGGTGGACGCATTGAGGGGTTTGGTCAACGAGTTCAGTAAATTTGCTCGACTACCAACCATCGAAGCCCGTCCGGCGGATCTAAATACAATTGTCCGATCTGCGGTTGAAGTTTACAGACAAGGCTACATGCATGTCAGATTCATTGAAAATTACGGACAAGTTCCGACCTTAAACCTCGACCCTGTTCAATTTAATAGAGTCATAGTCAATTTGGTATCCAATGCTGTGGATGCGGTCAATGCTGGTATCAGACCTGGCGTGATAACTGTTCAGACCATGCATGAGACGTCGATAGACTCAGGTGTGGTTGAAATTTCAGATAACGGGGTGGGAATTCCGGAGGAGATCCGAGACCGGGTTTTTGAACCGTATTTTTCAACCAAGGAAAGTGGTACCGGGCTTGGACTAGCAATGGTAAACCAAGTAGTGGGAGACCATGGCGGGTACGTGCGTATTGCATACTCTGGCGCTGAGGGTACAAAATTCCGAATAGAAATTCCCGTAGTGAATAGGATGAAAGCGTGAAACCTAGCTCAAATAAACTGAAAGTGCTCATCGTGGATGATGAGCGAGGCATTCGTGAGAGCTTGGCCGGAGTTGTCGAAGATGAAGGATGGGAGCCCCTTGCCGTTGAGAATGGTGAGAAGGCCTTGATTGAATGCAGGGTCTCCCTGCCCGACCTCGTCTTTTTGGATATTTGGATGCCAGGAATGGACGGGATCTCGGTTTTACAAAAGCTTAGAGAGCTCAACAGCAAACTGCCAGTTGTCATCATGAGTGGGCATGCAACCATCGAGACGGCCGTGAAAGCAACGCGACTGGGTGCTTTCGATGTTTTGGAGAAGCCTCTCGAGTTACAGAAGATTGTTTCGCTTTTAGAGCAGGCCAAGGTTTTGATTGGGAGTCAGCCAGAGGCGTCTAAATCGTATCAAGATATTATTGGCATTTCTGCTGCCGTAGAGCTGGTTAGAAAGCAAGTCGCCGCTGTTGGTCCGAAGAATGCGTCGGTATTAATCACGGGAGAAAATGGTTCTGGCAAGGAAGTTGTGGCCCGAATGATCCACGGGCACAGCCCGAGGGCGCATAAGCCATTCGTCGCGATAAATTGCGCGGCCATTCCAGATGAGCTCATCGAAGCGGAATTATTTGGTCACGTGAAGGGAGCATTCACGAATGCGATAAATGATCGAAAGGGGCGTTTTGAACAGGCGCACCAAGGCACGATCTTTCTTGATGAAATCGGAGATATGTCCCTAAAGACGCAGGCCAAGATTTTGCGGGTACTTCAAGAGAAAGTTTTTGAGCGCGTGGGCGGACATCAAACAATAACAGTTGATGTGCGGGTGATTGCTGCGACCAATCGGGATCTTCAACAAGAAATCAAGAACGGGAGGTTTCGAGAGGATCTTTTTTATCGCCTAAACGTCATCCCCATTAATGTTCGGCCGCTCAGAGAGCGCAAAGAGGATATTCCGCTGCTCGTAAGTCATTTTTTGCGCGATATTGCAACCGGGCATGGGACCCGTCTTTCATTATCAGATGAGGCAGTCCGAGCTTTGGCGGACTATCATTGGCCAGGGAATGTTAGGGAACTGAAGAACTATCTCGAGCGGATTGCAATTATGAGTGCTGGGCCTGAGATAGGTTTGAGTGATTTGCCTCCGGAGATTTTGGCTGCCAGCCATGATGACGCTAGAAAAGCTCAAACATTGCGAGATGCCAAAAGCGACTTTGAACGTTCCTACATTCTTGATAAACTTGAAGAAAACGATTGGAATGTTTCAAGAACAGCGGACGTTTTAAATATTGAAAGAAGCAATTTGCATCGGAAGTTGAAGTCTTTTGATATCGACCCGAAAAAACTCAAGGGGTAGGGGCAACCATGACTGACCAATCAATTAAGATTACCACCACGGCTGAGGGTGTTTTGATATCAGGATTGACGTCGACGTTATCGGCCGAGAAAGGTTCGTCAGCCTGGGAAGCGACTGCGTTGGCCGGATCTCGCATCCTTTTGTTTCCAAGTGGACAAGGAGCTAATCCAGGGTCATCGGCCGGCGTCGCTTTTTGTTCGAACGACATGCTTTATGACGTGCTTTTTGGAATGAATCATCGGCGTTGGTCGGGCATGGTGCTGGTCGATTTAGGGGTTGTTAGAAAGAAGCTGTATTTCAGTGGCGGCGAGTGTGTTTTTGCTGCATCAGATCTTATGGATGATCGGCTTGGTGAGGTTATTTACCGAGAGGATGTCATTTCTCTCGAGCAGCTGACAAATTTCGCCGTGCAAGTTGACAGGAAGACCAAGTTTGGACAGGTCCTTCTAAAAAGTGGTGATTTTAGTAATACTGACCTTTGGAACGCGCTAAAAAGCCAGGTCCGCGAAATATTTCGTAGTGTTTTTTTGGTGGATCATTCTTACATCGAAATGCATCAGGCCCAGGCGCCTGTTGAGGTCGCTTTTGAAGAGGGTACGTCAGAGCTTTTGGACTCAGCTTACAGTTTCGGCTCCCAATTTAGAGCATTTTCATCGCGGATAGTGGCCGATGAATCGAGGGTTTTTCCCCATGATGATCAGATCATTAGTTCCGTCCAGCCCGGCACCTTTATTGGTGACATTCTTGAACTCTGTAAGGACGGTCCTTTAGTTCGAGAGGTGGTTGATAGGAGTAAATTGACGCAGGTTAATACACTTGTGGCTTTGCATGATCTGCATGCACGCGGTCTTGTGCGCCTGGAGGGTTTAGCTCCTGTCACCTCAGTTAATATTGAAAGCTCGTCTGGTGGTTTGAAGTCGGCAATCGATGCATATCAGATGCTTCATCAAGTGGTGAAGGGTGCTTTTGCGACTGTTGCGGTAAAAATCCCAATTAAGAATCTCAATGAATTTGCGCTGGGTTTGAATGCCGACGGTAGCTCGAGCATTTACTTGGATGATGAGGGCGCTTTAAAGGCAGACTCGGTTCACAATATCTTGCAGCAGTGTGTTGTGAACAGACAGAGGGTGCTTTATTTTCGCCAGCGCGTCGGAGCTTTGACGCGTTATCTTTTGCAGATGTCTGGTGACTTATTACCGTTTGACGTTGCGAAAAAAGTGAAAAAGGAATTCCAGGAGATCGCTCAGTGAAATCAAGGGATGGTCGTCGGACTGGTGCTCGAAATTTTAAACTCGAGCGAGATAAAGGCCGGAATACCGGTATTTCTGCAGCTAAGACGGCGCGCTCTTCTATGCCTGAGGGATTATTTATTGTTGAGGGCATCGCGGCGGTGCGGGAGTATCTGCGCCACAAGCCAAAGTCGGTGCGTAAAGTTTTCGCGAAAGAGCGAGCATTTAAAACCGTCCAGGAGCAACTGCAGGAATTTGATATTTCCATCCAGAAAGTCAGTGAAACTCATGAGCAAGGATCGATGCAACCAACTCCTGTTTGGGCGCACGTACAGCATGAGATGCAAGACTGGATGAGCTTCGTATCAGAGTTAGATCATTTAACGGATGAAGAGAGCAGCCTTGTTCTGGTGCTTGATCACATTTCTGACCCGAGAAACCTAGGGGCTATTGTGCGGTCAGCGGCTTTTTTTGGTGTGCGGCACGTTATAGTTCCTGAGCGTAGACAGGTTCTTTTGACTCAGTCCAGCGTGAATACGGCGCAGGGCGGGTTTGCGCTGACGGAGCTAGTCGTCGTCGTGAATGTCGCGCGTGCTGTTGAAGAGCTCAAGTCCAAGGACTTTTGGGTTCTCGGTGCGGCCATGGATGGAGAGGCGGTTGGCAGCGTCCGGGGTCGCTATAAGCGGCAAGTCTTGGTGCTAGGCTCTGAGGATAAAGGGATAAGTCAGTCGGTTCTTAAAAAATGTGACGTTATAGTGAGTATCCCTGGCGGCTCAAACTCTCTAGATTCCTTGAATGTTTCAGTGGCGGCTGGAATTTTAGTTCACGAGCTTAAAGGCAAGCCCTAAGGTTGCACTATAATGAGGCAACCCTCTGCATTTTTGACAAAAAATCGACATTTCGCAAATTTACTTTGCTTGACAGTGGACATCTCTGATTGTATCAAATGCTCTCGCTTTTTCGGGATTTGTGCATTCGCATTGGGATCTGCGTGCTTAATAGCTGAGCTCAACGGCGGAGTCGTCCTGGAAAAGTGGTGTTGCAATGTCCGATTTGCTGGCGTAGCTCAATTGGTAGAGCAGCTGATTTGTAATCAGCAGGTTGCGGGTTCAAGTCCCATCGCCAGCTCCAGGTCTGACGTGCCGACTTGAGGATGGGTACCCAAGTGGCCAAAGGGGACAGGCTGTAAACCTGTTGGCAATAGTCTTCGAAGGTTCGAATCCTTCCCCATCCACCACCAAGTCTGCCATCCGAAGGGCCAAAACCGGATTCAGCAGTGTCAGGGGTTTTATTAATTGTGAAATCCCTGCGTGTGCGGAAGTAGCTCAGTTGGTAGAGCATTAGCCTTCCAAGCTAAATGTCGCGAGTTCGACCCTCGTCTTCCGCTCCAACGCTGCCTCGGTAGCTCAGTTGGTAGAGCACGTCCTTGGTAAGGACGAGGTCACGGGTTCAAGTCCCGTCCGAGGCTCCACCGGGCCCCTTCAAACGAACCGCGAATCAGTGATTCAAGGGCTCGACAGAAGGATAAGTCGGTGATAATGTGTCGCGTCACATCCATTCCGAAGTCCGAAGTTTTTGACGGCTTTAGTGTGGTGAACGGTTGAAAATTTAGAAACAAGTTTTGCGTATAAGACTGCCAATTAGCGGGAGGATGCAAATGGCAAAAGAGAAGTTCGAGCGGAAGAAACCACACGTTAACATCGGTACGATTGGTCACGTTGACCACGGTAAGACGACACTTACCGCCGCAATCACGTTCATCATGGCGAAGAAATTCGGTGGACAAGGTTTGGCGTATGATCAAATCGATAAGTCTCCTGAAGAAAAAGCTCGTGGTATTACAATTTCTACCACGCACGTTGAGTACGAATCAGATACTCGTCACTATGCGCACGTTGACTGCCCAGGTCACGCCGACTACGTGAAAAACATGATTACTGGTGCAGCTCAGATGGATGGAGCAATCTTGGTTGTATCTGCGTCTGACGGACCGATGCCGCAAACTCGCGAGCACATCCTCCTTTCGCGTCAAGTAGGCGTCCCCAAGATCGTCGTCTTCATGAACAAGTGTGACATGGTTGACGATGCGGAACTTCTTGACTTGGTCGAGATGGAAGTTCGTGAGCTTCTCAATACCTACAAATTCCCTGGTGACGAAACTCCTGTAGTACGTGGATCGGCGTTGAAGGCTCTTGAATCCCAAGATCCAAACAGCGACTGGGGCAAGAAAATTTGTGATTTGATCGCAGCTTGCGATAGCTACATTCCGCTGCCAGAGCGTCCAGTTGATCAGCCATTCCTTATGCCGATCGAAGACGTGTTCTCGATTTCCGGTCGTGGAACGGTTGTTACCGGTCGTGTTGAGCGCGGCATCATCAAGACTGGTGAGGAAATGGAAATCGTCGGTCTTCGCGACACACAGAAAACCACATGTACTGGTGTTGAGATGTTCCGTAAACTTCTCGACGAAGGTCGTGCTGGTGACAACTGCGGTATTCTTCTTCGTGGTACAAAACGTGAAGAAGTTCAGCGCGGACAGGTTCTGGCGAAGCCAGGATCAATTAAGCCTCACAAGAAGTTCAAAGCTGAAGTTTATATCTTGACCAAGGAAGAAGGCGGACGCCATACACCGTTCTTCAAAGGATACCGTCCTCAGTTTTACTTCCGTACAACGGACGTAACTGGTTCTATCAAGCTTCCTGATGCTGTTGAGATGGTTATGCCAGGCGACAACATCGCCATGGAAGTTGAGCTCATCACTCCGATCGCTATGGACAAACAACTTCGCTTCGCTATCCGCGAAGGTGGACGTACTGTTGGCGCTGGCGTTGTGGCAGATATCTTGGATTGATTGGTTTTGGTTCTCGAAAGTGGCTCCGAAAGGGGCCACTTTTTATCGCGTCTGAGCACAGGCGAGTAGCTCCAATGGTAGAGCGACGGATTCCAAATCCGTTTGTTGTGGGTTCGAGTCCCTCCTCGCCTGCCACTTCCCGCTAAGCGAGTATGCTTGCCGAGAATGCTGGCAAAGACTCAGTGAAAAAGGTGAATTTATGCAAAAAGACGATTCGACTTGGCTACGTACAGGCTATTCCGTATTTGCTCTGTTGGTGGCTTTTGTATTCTGGAAGATGTTCATTCAGATTGGCCTCAAAGCTGGATGGCTCGAGCGCTACGAAGCTGGCATTCGGGTTGGTAGTGTTGTTTTAGCTATCGCTTGTGGAGCCGGTGTTGCCTGGTGGTTGGCTAGCGACAAGGGAAGGCATGAATATTTCTTGGCATCAGTCGGTGAGCTTAGAAAGATTCAGTGGCCTGATTGGGAGCAGACCAAAAAGCTGACTCTTATTGTTTGCGTAGTTGTTGCGGTCTTTTCCGTGATATTGACCGTTTTTGATATTGGTTGGGCTAGGTTGTTGAAGCTGCTTTTGGTTTAGATTCCAGGAACGGCAGCTTGTTTGGAGACATTTGTGGAAGCAATGACATCTTTGAAAAAGTGGTACGTCGTGCACACTCACACCGGTTCGGAGGAGAAAGCACGCCAAGGGTTACTTGAGCGCATCAAGGCTCAGGGTATGGAGGGCAAGTTTGGACAGATTTTTGTTCCAAGAACGGCCACCGAAACCGTCTTGAAAAGCGGAAAGAAAAAGCGCGTCGAAAAAACGTCCTTTCCAGGCTACATCCTGGTCGAGATGGATTTTTCTGATGAAACTGGCGCGCTGGTCCGTAACACGCCAAAAATCACAGGATTTGTTGGTGGTGATACCCGCAAACCGCCTCGTCCGATTACGGATGCTGAGGTTATACGGCTAACATCGCCAGAGGCTGTAGAAGCGCAGAAACAGCAAGTTAGGACAGAGGTTAACTTCCGCAAAGGCGAGAATGTTAAGGTCAAGGACGGTCCGTTCACAAACTTTGATGGGGTTGTGGATGAAGTCCGCCCAGACAAAATGAAGCTCAGAATACTGGTGAGTATCTTTGGTCGTGAGACACCAGTGGAGCTTGACTACGGACAAGTGGAGAAAATCGGTTGATACAAGGTTGTCGCAGCAAGTGGGCTCGAGCGCTTGTTGTGCGTTTTCCATTAGCTGCTTGACACCCTGGTGGTTTTAAACTATAGACGGCACTCTCGTTTTTTTATCGCTCGGGTAGCTCGTCTTGGGTGAGCGAAGATGGTTTGAGCAAGAGGGACTCCAAAAATGGCAAAGAAAGTAGTCGGTTTCATTAAATTGCAGATTCCTGCCGGTAAAGCAAACCCATCGCCCCCGATCGGTCCAGCTCTCGGCCAGCGCGGTATCAACATCATGGCTTTCTGTAAGGAATTCAATGCGAAGACGCAGAAGCAAGCTGGGGATATCCTTCCAACAATCATAACGGTTTTTGCTGATAAATCCTTTTCATTCCTTACGAAAAGTCCGCCAGCAACGAGCCTTCTAAAGAAGGTCGCGAAAATCGAATCTGGTTCGCAGACCCCAGGTAAAGCGACTTGCGGCAGTGTGACTATGGCGCAAGTCAAGGAAGTCGCGAAGATGAAGATGGAAGACCTCAATGCATATGATATCGACCAAGCGGCGAAGATCATTGCAGGTTCCGCCCGATCTATGGGTCTTGAGGTTAAGTAAGTTTGTTCTACTCTAACCATGGTGGTTAGGGGTGGGCATGTAGGAGAGCGCGAAAGCGTTCGATTGAACTACGGAGATATTGAATATGGCTCGTGGCAAAAAGTATTCAGCCGCGCTTGCTAAAGTGGATAGGGAAAAAAACTATCCTCTTGATGAGGCAAGCAAGCTGGTCAAGGAAACTTGCTACACCAAATTCGACGCAACAGTTGATCTTGCTGTCAATCTTGGCGTTGACCCTCGGCAAGCGGACCAGAACGTCCGCGGTGCGGTGGCGTTACCCCATGGTTTGGGCAAAACTGTGCGCATCGTTGTGTTTGCCAAGGGTGAAGCAGCCCAGGCAGCGCAAAATGCTGGCGTTGAAGCTGTTGGTGGGGACGACCTTGGCAATCGGATCAACGGCGGTTGGTTGGATTTCGATCAAGTGATCGCTACGCCCGATATGATGGGTGTAGTTGGTAAGCTTGGCCGAGTTCTTGGTCCGCGTGGATTGATGCCGAACCCTAAACTGGGTACGGTCACCATGGATGTGGTCAAGGCGATTAATGAACTAAAAGCAGGTCGTGTGGAATACCGAGTTGATAAAGCTGGTATTGTTCATGCTCCGGTCGGTAAGGCTAGTTTTACAGCTGAGAAGCTGACAGACAACGCGCGTGCTGTTCTTGAGGCCATAGCGCGAGCCAAACCCGCAACCGCCAAAGGGACCTATCTCAAGAAGATCAGTATGTCTGCGACGATGGGGCCTGGTGTCAAAGTTGACGCTGCGCCGTTCAGATCGTAAGCCATTAGCTGACAGGAGAGGGTAGAACTATGGCAATGGATAGAAAAGCAAAAGAAGCGCTTCGCGAAGTCGCGGAGAGCCGTTTTGGAAAAGCTGGTGCAGCAATTGTTGCTGAGTATCGCGGTTTGACAGTGGCGAGCTTGACGGAGCTTAGAAAAGAACTCCGCAAAGCCAATGCTGAATTCCGGATCGTCAAAAACAGGGTTGCAAAAAAGGCGGTGCTTGGAAAAGCTGAGTCTGCCAAGGATCTTGCTGACAGCTTAAAAGGACCAGTTGGTATTGCATTTCTTTATGGAGATGCTGCCGCGGGTGCCAAGGCTCTGTCTGAGTTTGAAAAGAACAATGAGCTTTTCAAAATCACAGCCGGGGTTATGGAATCCAAGAAGCTAACCGCTGCGGACGTCAAGGCGATCGCCTCGCTTCCAAGCCGCGAAGTGCTTCTGGGTCAAATTGTGGGACTATTGGTTTCGCCGCACCGCGGACTCCTCGGGGTTTTCAACGCTGTGCCTAGAAGCCTTGTTCAGGTTATCAATCAGATCAAAGAGAAAAAACAATAATAACAATTTCCCAGGTTGTAATGCTGCAGCCTGAGAACAAAGTGGGAGGACACCATGTCAGTTACTAAAGAACAAGTTGTACAATTCCTTGAGAACATGACGCTTTTGGAAGCAGCTGAGCTCGTAAAAGAGCTTGAGACCAAGTTTGGCGTTAGCGCAGCGGCTCCAGTTGCATTCGCAGCGGCCCCAGGAGCAGCGGCAGCAGCTCCAGCAGCTGAAGCGCAAACTGAGTTCACAGTCGTTCTGAAGGATGGCGGAGCCAACAAAATCGGCGTCATCAAGGAAGTTCGTACTGTTACAGGTCTTGGTCTTAAAGAAGCCAAAGATCTCGTTGAAGGCGCGCCTAAGACGGTTAAAGAAGCAGTCAGCAAAGACGAAGCAGAGAAAATCAAGAAAGCTATCGAAGCAGCTGGCGGCAAAGTCGAACTTAAGTAATTCGTCATTGCGTGCAGCGGGCTGAACGGAGAGCTCGGGGGGCAAAAAGCCTTCCGGGCTTCCGCTATCTACGATGTGCCAAAAAATTTAGCTATCCCCATGCCTTGACGGCTGGTATAGTCCGGTTCCTTAATTGCGAATAATTCAGGAGAATTTCATGACCTCCTTAGCAGCAAGCTACACTCGTCCCCGCAAAAGTTTTGCAAAAGTCCTTCCGGCAGTAGAAATTCCATACCTCATCGAGATTCAAAGAAGCAGCTACTCGCAGTTTCTCCAAGCCGATGTCGAGCCGTCGAAGCGAAAGATGATGGGTCTCCAGGCAGTCTTTAAGTCTGTGTTCCCGATCAAGGACACTAATGAAACTGCGTCCGTTGAATTTGAGAGCTATCATTTTGAAGAACCTAAATACACCGTTGACGAGTGTCGTCAGCGTGGAATGAGCTACGCGGCGCCGTTGCGCGTCGTTATTCGTCTCGTTATCTGGGATAAAGAAGTTAAGTCAATTAAAGACGTTAAAGAGCAAGAAGTCTATTTCGGCGAGATTCCTCTGATGACTGCTGATGGGACATTTATCATCAACGGTACAGAGCGCGTAATCGTATCGCAGCTTCACCGTTCATCGGGTGTTTTCTTTGATCATGACAAGGGACGCAACAGCACTACCGGTAAAGTTATTTTCTCAGCGAGAATTATACCTTACCGCGGTAGCTGGCTTGATTTTGAATTTGACACTAAAGACATCCTCCATGTCAGAATCGACCGTCGCCGTAAGCTTCACGCTTCTATTCTGCTCAAAGCCCTGGGCTATAGCGAGTCGGAACTTTTGGATCAGTTCTACAAGCGTGAGACCATCCGTATAAAAGACGGCAAGTTTGAAAAGCGTCTGGATTACGATCTTCTGAAGGGGCAGAAAGCCAGCCTTGATATCGTTGACCCAAAATCGGGAGAGGTCTATTGTAAACGCGGCCGCAGGATAACTCCGGGCGCGATCCGTAAAATGCAACAGGCGAAACTAGAGTATCAACAAGTTGCGGCAGAAGATCTTCTTGGGAAGATTGCAGCAACAGATATCAAGGACGCAAGCGGCGAAGTTGTAATCGCATTAAATGCCGAGTTTGGAAAAGCAGAGATCACGAAGCTGTTTGATCACGGCATCACAGAGTTTCAAGTTCTCTTTATTGATAACGTGAACGTCGACGCGTCGTTCCGCAACACACTAACCAACGACAAAGTTGGCTCTCGTGATGAGGCCGTCCTTGAAGTTTACAAGCGTATGCGTCCGGGAGACCCCCCAACGCTAGAGTCGGCAAATGATTTGTTTAACAAGCTGTTCTTTGATGCTGATCGCTACGACCTGAGCATTGTAGGTCGTATAAAGCTCAATGAGCGCCTTGGTCTTAACGTTGAGCGTGAGCATAGGACTCTTACTAAAGAAGATATTCTTGAGACAGTAAAGTACCTGATCAAGCTCAAAAATGGTGAGGGCGACATCGACGATATCGATCACCTCGGAAACCGTCGTGTTCGTGCCGTTGGCGAGTTGCTTGAAAACCAATACCGCATCGGTTTGCTCCGTATTGAGCGTGCCATTCGGGAACGTTTACAGCTTCAGGATGTCGAGTCCCTTTTGCCGACCGACTTCATTAATAACAAGCCGGCTGCAGCGGTGGTTAAAGAGTTCTTTGGATCAAGCCAGCTCAGCCAGTTCATGGATCAGACTAACCCGCTTTCTGAAATTACCCACAAGCGCCGTCTTTCGGCTCTTGGACCTGGTGGTTTGAATCGTGACCGCGCTGGTTTTGAGGTTCGTGACGTGCACCCGACTCACTACGGCCGTATTTGTCCGGTTGAGACGCCTGAGGGTCCAAACATTGGTCTTATCGCAAGCCTTGCATCCTACGCCAAAGTAAACGAGTACGGATTCATCGAGACTCCTTACAAGAACATGGCTGATGGTAAAGTGGCTTGGTACGGGGCTCGTGACGAGCAGAAAGAGCACGTTATTGCTCTTGCTCTCAAAGAAGGTTCGCGAAAAGGCGACGATCTTGTTGGTGCCCGTCGTTCCGGCGAATCTGAGATGGTACGATTTGTTGAAGCTGACCTCATGGACGTTTCAACGAACCAGTTGGTTTCTGTTGCTGCCTCCCTGATTCCGTTCCTGCAAAATGACGATGCTAACCGTGCCTTGATGGGTTCAAACATGCAGCGCCAAGCAGTTCCGCTTGTGAGAACGTCTGCTCCGCTGATCGGTACAGGTCTCGAGCGAACGGTCGCCCGGGATTCCGGTGCAACCGTGGTTGCCCGCCGTGATGGCGAGGTGGTGTTTGTTGATGCTGAGCGAATCGTTGTAAAGAGCTCCGGCAAAGATCACAGTCCGACAGAGGTTGGTACTGACGTCGATATTTACAAGCTTCAAAAATATAAGCGCTCAAACGTTGACACATGTATTAACCAAAAACCTATCGTCCGTAAGGGTGAGCAGGTTAAGCAGGGCGACATCATCGCCGACGGTTTCGGAACCGAGATGGGCGAGTTGGCTCTTGGTCAAAACGTCGTTGTCGCGTTCATGCCTTGGAATGGTTACAACTTCGAAGACTCGATCCTTATCTCTGAACGAGTTGTTAAAGAGGACCTCTTTACATCTGTGCATATTCAGGAGTTCGAGTGTATTTCCCGCGACACGAAGCTTGGTCAGGAAGAGATTACAGCCGATATTCCAAACGTTGGTGAAGAAGCTCTTCGTAACATCGACGATGCGGGTATTATCCGTATTGGTGCGGAAGTTAAGCCTGGCGATATTCTTGCCGGTAAGATCACCCCAAAAGGTGAAACGCAACTAACTCCAGAGGAAAAGCTGCTTCGCGCTATTTTCGGCGAGAAGGCTGGCGACGTTCGCGACACATCACTCAGAGTTCCTCCAGGTGTTGCTGGAACTGTTATTGGTGCGAAAGTGTTCTCTCGTCAGGGTGCTGACCGCGACTCTCGAAGCCAGTTGATTGAAGAGCAAGAAATTACCCGTATCCGTAAGGATGAGGCGGACACGATCGCTATCTACCGTGACTCTGCCGCGAATAAATTCGTAAGAATTGCAGCTGGTGACGTCACGGCCGTCGATGTGAAAGACGCTGATGGAAATGTTGTTCTTGCTAAAGGTACGAAGCTCGACCGTAGTGTTACAGATGCGCTTGATTACTCGGTGTGGGATCAGCTTTCGTTGAAAGATGCGGCCAAGAATACCGAGCTGAAGAAGGCTTTGGACAGCTTGCGCGACAAGATTAATATTGAACGTTACTTCACAGATGAGAAGATCAAGAAAATCCGCAAAGGCGACGAACTGCCTCCTGGCGTGATTAAAATGGTCAAGATTTACGTTGCGATCAAACGTAAGCTTCAGGTCGGTGATAAAATGGCTGGTCGCCACGGCAACAAGGGCGTTGTGTCCCGGATTTTGCCAGAAGAGGACATGCCGTTCCTAAACAGCGGACGTCCGGTTGATGTGGTGTTGAACCCACTTGGCGTACCGAGCCGGATGAACGTCGGACAGATTCTTGAGACCCACTTGGGTTGGGCGGCAAAAGGGCTTGGCGAGAAGCTGAACCGCTACATTGAAGAAAACTTCAATCGTCCAGCTCTCGAGAAAATGGCACTTGAAATCTGGAAGGATGACACTCAGGACGCTGAAGTCAGGAAGTTTATTAAGTCCGCTAGCGACGATGAGTTGAAGGCCTTTATACGTAAGTTCAAGGATGGTGTTCACTTCGCAAACCCGGTATTCGACGGCGTTGCTGAAAATGAAATCCGTTCTGCGCTTGAATTGGCAGATCTTGATGTTAGTGGCCAGGTCGAGTTGTTTGACGGAAGAACCGGCAACAAGTTTGACAAGAAAGTTACTGTTGGTGTGATGTATGTCTTGAAGCTTCACCATCTGGTAGATGAGAAGATTCACGCCCGATCGATTGGTCCATATTCAATGGTTACTCAGCAACCTCTCGGTGGTAAAGCACAGTTTGGTGGTCAGAGGCTTGGGGAGATGGAAGTTTGGGCGATGGAAGCATACGGAGCGGCTTACACGTTGCAAGAGTTCCTCACTGTTAAGTCTGACGACGTGATGGGTCGTACACGCATGTATGAATCGATCGTCAAGGGTAACAACATGATGACTCCGGGCTTGCCTGAGTCCTTCAACGTTCTTGTTCAAGAACTTAAATCTCTTGCCCTTGATGTAAACCTTCTGCGCAAAGACGGGCAGGAAGTTAATCCAGACATTGTTCCTAATTGATTTTTTGGTCATTGGCCCGCATGAGGGCCAATGACATCGATGTGTTAGATGTGTGCCGTGATCTAAATCCAAGACCTGAAAAGGGGAGTCCATCGTGAAGGATTTGATTAATTTCTACGACAAACCAAATGATCCTCTAAACTTTAGCGCAATCAAGATTTCGCTAGCATCGCCAGAGAAGATCCGTAGCTGGTCTTTTGGTGAAGTGAAGAAGCCTGAGACAATCAACTACAGAACATTCAAGCCTGAGCGTGACGGCCTCTTCTGCGCTAAGATTTTTGGTCCCGTTCGGGATTTCGAGTGTATCTGCGGCAAGTATAAGCGCATGAAGCATCGCGGTATCGTTTGCGATAAGTGCGGTGTTGAAGTTATTCACTCCAAGGTGCGTCGTGAGCGTCTAGGCCACATCAACCTTGCAACTCCCGTGGCCCATATTTGGTTTTTGAAGTCGCTGCCTTCGCGTATTGGCGCGATTCTCGATATCGCTCTGAAAGATGTCGAAAGAATTCTTTACAGTGAGTCGTACGTGCTACTGGAGGCTTCTGAAGAGATTCTTAAGGATAAAGAACTTAAGAAGGAAATCGGCAGCGTCATCACTGAAGACGAGCTTGACGAGATGCTAAAAAAATACGGCAATAATACCTTCCGCTACGGTGTTGGCGCGGAAGCTCTTCAGGAGCTTTTGGGTAACTTGCGAGTAGAAGAGCTTGCAGACGTGCTTCGTGCTGAGCTGGAGGAGACGACTTCGGAAGCTGGCAAGAAGAAGCTTCAAAAGAGGCTGAAAGTTGTCGAGGCGTTCAACCAGTTGGACGAGAATGGAGACTTCTACGCGAAGCCTCAGTGGATGATGCTGAACGTTATTCCAGTTCTGCCTCCTGACTTGCGTCCACTTGTTCCACTAGATGGTGGTCGATTTGCAACATCAGACTTGAATGACCTATATCGCCGAGTCATCAACCGTAACAATCGTTTGCTGCGTCTTCAGGAACTCAATGCGCCTGAGATCATCGTGCGTAACGAAAAACGCATGCTTCAAGAGTCGGTTGATGCCCTGTTTGATAACGGGCGTCGCGGCAAGGTGTTCACCGGTCCAAACAAGCGTCCGCTAAGGTCGTTGTCTGACATGCTTAAAGGTAAGCAAGGACGATTCCGCCAGAACCTTTTGGGTAAACGCGTGGACTACTCTGGTCGTTCCGTTATTGTCGTTGGCCCAGATCTTCGTCTTCATCAATGTGGTTTGCCAAAGAAAATGGCGATCGAGCTATTTAAGCCATTCTTGTACAACAAGCTTGAAGAGCACGGTATCGTCTCTACAATCAAGTCTGCTAAGAAGCTGGTAGAAAAGGAGCGCCCTGAGGTTTGGGATTGTCTTGAGGAAGTCTCAAAAGAGCACCCAGTTCTTCTAAACCGCGCTCCAACCCTTCACCGATTGGGTATCCAGGCGTTCGAACCGGTGCTAATTGAGGGTAAGGCGATTCAGCTTCATCCGCTGGTTTGTTTTGCGTTTAACGCGGACTTTGACGGTGACCAGATGGCCGTTCACGTACCTCTATCTGTAGAGTCACAGATGGAAGCACGCGTTCTCATGATGTCGTCAAACAATATTCTTTCTCCAGCGTCTGGTACGCCGGTAATCGTGCCAACGCAAGATATCGTTCTCGGTATTTATTACATGACCAAAGACGATATCGGTGCACAAGGTGCTGGTAAGGTGTTCGGGTCGATCGAGGAAGTTCGTGCGGCTTACGATCATGATCAAGTGGATTTGCAGGCGCCGATTACGGTTCGCATTGAAGGTAAACGTTGGGACACAACGGTTGGTCGAGTCATTTTGCGGGAAGTTCTGCCTGAAGATTTGGATTTTGGTTTGATCAATAAGACGTTGGGTAAGAAAGACCTTGCGAAACTAGTTGACGATGCGTTCCACAAGTGCGGCCCTAAAGCCACAGTGTTGCTTGCAGACAAATTGCGTAGCATGGGTTATCGCTACTCGACAAAAGCCGGTCTGTCGATTTCGATCGGCGACATGGTCGTTGCTCCTGGTAAGCAGAAGATGCTTGAGAAAGCATACGAGGAAGTTAAGAAGATTAAGGAGCAGTACTCCGAAGGTCTCTTGTCTGATGGCGAGCGTTACAACAAGGTCATCGATATCTGGGCAAAAGTTACAGATAATATTGCCGACGAGATGTTCAATAACATCAAGTTTATGAAGCGTGATGATCACAAAGGGCAGACTCAAACGGTAGCATCGAACAACTCGATCTACATGATGGCTGACTCTGGAGCTCGGGGCTCTGCTCAGCAGATCCGTCAGTTGGCTGGTATGCGTGGTTTGATGTCAAAACCAAGTGGCGACATCATTGAAACGCCGATCACATCCAACTTCCGCGAAGGTTTAACAGTTCTTGAGTATTTCACATCGACTCACGGTGCGCGTAAAGGTCTTGCAGATACGGCTCTTAAAACAGCGTCCTCTGGATACTTAACTCGCCGTCTTGTCGACGTTGCACAAGACTCGATTGTGTCCGAGCTTGACTGTGGAACCAAGGAAGGTATCCCAATGGGTCACCTTCGCGAAGGCGCCGAGATTAAAGAGAAACTTAGTGAGCGTGTACTTGGTCGCGTAGCCCTTGAGGACGTGACAGATCCTGTCACTGGCAAGGTGCTTCTGAAAGCTGGAGACCTATTCACTGAGGAACTGTGCAAAGCCGTTGACGCAGCCGGTGTAGAACAGGTCATGATTAGGTCCGTGTTGACCTGTCAGTCTGTCCGCGGAAACTGTGCTAAATGCTACGGTCGTGACTTGGCAACAGGCAAGATGGTAAACGTTGGCGAAGCAGTCGGCGTAATTGCCGCGCAGTCGATCGGTGAGCCTGGAACCCAGTTGACCATGCGTACGTTCCACTTCGGCGGTACGTTCTCCGGTAAGATGGCGCAGAATAAAATCGAAGCTAAATTCTCCGGTAAAATCAAGTTTGAGAATATTCGCGCAGTGACAAACCGAGATGGTGAGACAATGGTCGTCAGCCGTAATGGTGAGGTTGCCGTTGTGGATGATCACGGTAAGATCAAAGAGACATATCCTGTCAACTTCGGATCGTTTATCAAAGTAAAAGATGGTCAAACGATTCCGGCTGGTCAGGTCATCACAGAGTGGGATCCATTCTCTGTGCCGATTATCTCGGAAGTTGCTGGTGCAGCGAAGTACAAAGACTTGATCGATGGTCAATCCATGGAGCAAAAGCTCGATGAGCAGACCTTTATCAGCCGTAAGACAGTTATTGAGTCCAAGGGTTCTGCGCATAAGCCTGCTATCGAAGTTGCGGGCAAACGCTACGCGCTTCCCGTTGGTGCAACGATCAACATCGAAGACGGCGCCGACATTAAGCCAGGTGACGTTTTGGCTAAGATTCCGCGTGAGGCACAAAAAACCAAGGACATTACGGGTGGTTTGCCAAGGGTTGCGGAATTGTTTGAAGCGCGTAAGCCAAAAGAAATGTCGATTATGGCCGACCGTGACGGAACGATCTCCTTTGGTGCTGATACCAAAGGCAAGCGTAAGGTTGTCCTTACGGATGACAATGGCGAGCAAAAAGAGTTTTCGATCTCCAAAGGTAAGCACGTGATCGTCACTGAGGGTGACTACGTTCGCAAAGGTGATCCGCTTGTGGATGGTTCACCAAACCCACATGAGATTCTTGAAGTGCTCGGGCGCGTTGCGCTGTCTCGCTTCCTAGTTGATGAAGTTTTGGACGTATACCGTCTCCAAGGTGTGAAAATTAACACTAAGCATATCGAAGTCATTGTTCGACAGATGCTTCGCCGCGTTAAGATCACTGAGGCTGGTGATGCGCGTGGGTTCTTACCAGGCGAACAGGTGGATCTGGGTATTGTGGAAGAGGCGAATGCTAAGCTTGTGGAGGAAGGAAAGCGTCCTGCCAAGTTCGAGCCGCTGCTATTGGGTATTACGCGAGCCAGCTTGTCTACAGATAGCTTTATCTCTGCGGCATCCTTCCAGGAAACGACGAAGGTTCTTACAGAGGCTAGCATCAACAGCCGGGTCGATAAGTTGCATGGTCTTAAAGAAAACGTCATCATGGGTCGTCTCATTCCTGCAGGAACAGGTGCTGCAGCTTACCGCGGTCTAAAGGCGGTGGTTGCTGGGTCTAAGGGAATGGTTGCAGGCGACGCTGGTGAGGTTGCTGGTGAGGCCGTTGCAAGGTAATGAAATCAGGGCCTTATTTGGGGTTGGGGGACAGTGCTTTTCGCTGAGATCGGGGCTTTTAGGGGTCTACGGTTAAAGTGAAAAATAAGTTGCAGTAAAGTCGCCCGTTTGCTAATTGTAGCGTCCGTTTTTGAAATTTAAGAGGAATATTAATGCCGACCATTAATCAGCTGATCAGCAAGGGCCGCACGAAGGTGACTTACAAGTCAAAATCGCCGGCTTTGAACAACAATCCGTTTCGTCGCGGTGTGTGCACACGCGTGTACACAACAACACCAAAGAAACCAAACTCGGCTCTCCGCAAGGTCGCGCGTGTTCGCTTGACCAATGGGATTGAAGTTTCTAGTTACATTGGTGGTATGGGCCATAACTTACAGGAGCACTCCGTGGTTCTTGTTCGCGGTGGTCGTGTGAAGGATCTTCCTGGTGTGAGGTATCACACAATCCGTGGCGCCTTTGACTGTCAGGGCGTTGCCAACAGGAAAAAAGGTCGTTCGAAATACGGTACGAAGAAGCCTAAAGCCGGCGCTGCCGGTAAGTAATTTTTAAGGAGTAAACAAAATGGCTCGTCGCCACGTAGTTGCAAAACGACAAGTGTTACCTGATCCAAAGTTCAAGGATCCGGTCGTGACTAAGTTTATGAACTGTATGATGATCAACGGTAAGAAGTCGGCTTCAGAGAAGGCTTTCTACGGTGCCATCGATATCATTGAGAGCAAAGGCGCACAAGGTCTTGGTACATTTAAAAATGGACTGGAACTATTCCATGCTGCTCTTGAAAACACGCGACCTCTACTCGAAGTCAAAAGCCGCAGGGTCGGTGGTTCTAACTACCAAGTCCCCGTTGAGGTTCGCCCTGAGCGTCGCCAGGCGCTGGCAATTCGCTGGCTGATTGAGTTTTCTCGTGACCGTGCTGGTCGATCCATGCGAGAGAAGTTAGCTGCTGAGTTGGTTGATGCAGCGAACAAGCGTGGCGGAGCGATCAAGCGTCGTGAAGACGTTCATAAGATGGCCGAAGCCAACAAGGCGTTCGCTCACTTCCGCTGGTAAGCGGTTTTTGGGGGTGAAATGGCCCCGCTAGCGTCGTTACTCGTCGCTCGCGGCGCTCATTTACCCCAAGTAAACTCCGCGCCGCGAGCTCCTCGTGCCTAGCCATCGGGGTCATTTGACCCCAAAATTAGAATAGGCATTACGGGATGTAGTAATGAGAACGGGGATTGAGTCGAAAGATTCAATCCCTATTTTGTTTGCTTTTTGCTAACCTCTCCGCTTCCAAAGTAATGAGGACGTCTTGCAATGAGTGCAAAGCCAACCGATCTAAAAATGCTGCGTAACATTGGCATCATGGCCCACATTGACGCCGGTAAAACCACGACTACGGAGCGCATTTTATTTTACACGGGTAAAATTCATAGGGTTGGTGAAGTCCACGAAGGAAATACAACGACCGACTGGATGATCCAGGAACAGGAGCGTGGGATAACCATCACGGCTGCCGCTGTAACGTCATTCTGGAAGAATCATCAAATCAACATCATCGATACCCCTGGCCACGTGGATTTCACTATTGAAGTTGAGCGTTCACTTAGAGTGCTCGATGGAGCTGTAGCTGTTTTTGATGGGGTGAGTGGCGTTGAGCCTCAGTCAGAGACCGTTTGGCGACAAGCTAACAAATATAAGGTACCCAGAATATGTTTTGTTAATAAGATGGACCGCGTTGGAGCAAATTTTGATTCGTCAGTGGAATCGATTCGGGAGCGCCTAGCCGCTAACCCCGTGCCATTTCAACTTCCAATTGGATCGGAAGATCAGTTCGCCGGGGTTGTTGATCTCGTCCGTATGAAGGCTCTCGTATGGGGTGTGGGTGATACGAAAGGTGATAAGTGGGATGAGACCGACATTCCCGCCGATCTTAAGGATGACGCGCTGCTTGCACGCGAGTTCTTAATCGAACAAGTTGCAAATGCGGACGATGTTCTTGCCGAAAAATATCTCTCAGGAGACGAAATATCAGAGTCAGATCTCAAAGCCGCGGCGAGACGCGGGGCCATTGATTTTAAATTTGTTCCCGTATTTTGCGGCAGTGCTTTTAAGAATAAAGGTGTTCAGCCGCTTCTCGATGCGGTGCTCGACTACCTTCCGTCTCCATTAGATCTACCTGCGGTCGAGGGCATGGCGGTAGATGATGAAGACAAGAAACTTATTCGTAAACGAACGCCGGACGATCATTTTTCTGGCCTCGCTTTTAAAATCATGAGTGATCCTTTTGTGGGACAATTGACTTACGTTAGGGTGTACTCTGGAAAAATTTCTGTGGGAGAAGTCGTCCTTAATACCAGAACCGACAAAAAAGAGCGGATAGCCAAGATCTTAAGAATGCAAGCCAACGATCGTGAGGAGCTAGAAACGGCTGCCGCCGGGGAAATTGTTGCGATTGCTGGATTTAAGGGTATAGCCACAGGGGATACCGTCTGTGATCATCGTCATCCCATTCGTTATGAGAGTGTTATATTCCCTGAACCAGTAATCTCGATAGCAGTTGAAGTAAAGAGTTCTGCTGATACAGACAAGCTTCAGAAATCTTTGGAGCGCCTTCAGAATGAGGATCCATCATTTCGGGTGAGTTTTAACCCTGAAACTGGTCAGACGTTGTTGTCGGGAATGGGCGAATTACATCTTGAGATTATAGTCGATAGACTTTCAAGGGAGTTCAAGGTTGATTGTAACGTGGGAAATCCCCAGGTTAGTTACCGGGAGACGCTGTCTGGCGAAGGTAAAGTTGAGGAGACGCATCGTAGAGAAGGTGCTGGCATTAATCAGTTCGCTTACGTTGCTTTAGAGTTTGGTCCGGGACCAAAAGAGGGCGGACTTCTATTTGAGAATAAGGTTAAGGACGCTAAGCTACCCAAGCAGTATGTTGATCAAGTTAAGAAGGGACTAGAGGAAGCTCTATTGGCTGGTCCGATCGCTGGGTTTCCAGTGGTCGGCGTAAAAGCCCGTCTTGTTGATGGCAAATTTGACCCAGCCATACCGGATCCCAATGCATTTAAAGTCGCTGCAGGTATGGGTCTTAGACGAGGTTTGCGCGAAGCGGTGCCGCTTCTGCTAGAGCCGGTTATGGCACTCGAGGTTCTCGTTCCAGAAGATTACCTGTCAAACGTCATGACCGATTTGAATAGTCGCCGGGCTCAGGTTAATAATGTCACCATGAAGGGACATTTGCAGTGTGTTGAAGCCACCGCCGCGCTGTCTGAGATGTTTGGGTACTCAACGCAGTTAAGATCTATCAGTCAGGGCCGGGCGACATTTACGATGCGCTTCGCAAGCTACGAACAAGTTTCTTCGCAAACTTTGAGACGTATTACGGGGCAATGATTGAGCTGGGTTACCAAGCGACTTGACTACGGGTTGCATGTCTAAAAGCTATAACCAAGAAGCCCGCTGATTCCCCCAGTATGCACAATTAAAATTCGGCCTTTGAGATTTTGTCCCTTGATCAGATCGAAAGCCCTTGCAAATAATTTGGCGCTATAAACTGGATCTGTGAGAATTCCTTGCTCGCGGGCTATGGACTTTATGAAACTAAATAGCTCACTGCTTGTGGCGCCGTAAGATCTTGGGCTTAAGGGTCTATATACTCTGACAGATCGAGACACGTTATCCCAAGTGACGCCTGTGACCGGGGTGACCCAGCTATTAAAAGCATGCTGGATCTGCTCGTCAAAGCCGGCCATCTGGATGACGTGCAGCTTTATTGATTTAGCCGCGGCTATGTTTGCCGCGAATAGGCCAGCAGCAAGACACGCAGCACTAAGTCCTGTTCCTGAATCGATAAAAATATGCGTTGGAGCATCTCCGTCCGGCCATTCAGATCTCGGCCTCAGGACGTCGTCGGCAAGGGTTAGTCCGCCTTTTACGGCCTCTTGGCATCCGCCACCTTCTTCCAAGATAAGGACTTTTGCTCCGCCAAGCTCGTAATTTCTTGCTGCCTCCCGCATCCGCTCCGTTATGGATTGTTTCTCGTTGCGCGGAACAATAATCAGTCGCTCGGGTGGAATGGCTGTACGGATAATTAGACGATTACCACGCGGGGCTTGTGAGTCATCCGCATGATCGTCCACCGCAAATGCAGTGACGGAAATGCCAGCCTCTTGGCAAAGTACGGCAGCCGCAGCGATGCTATTACTGTTAATTCCTCCGGTGCAAATGATTTGGGTGACGTCTTCAGCGAGACAATATTCAATGATGGAGTAAAACTTCCTGTACTTAGTGCCCCAAAATCCGCCTAGCTCATCATCTCGCAAGATCCAAATATGTCTCTCTGAAGAATTTGAGATTCCAAGAGGCTCACTCGACTGGAGCTGAGTGAGACGTGACTGAAGATTAAAATTAAGCATCACTGAATGTGTGGGGATGTGATTTTAAGCATCTCACCCTTTCTTCTATCTTGAAAGTTTGACCCCTGTTTTAATCGGCTTTCGCAACTTGAAATTGGATGCTTCCACCTTCTGTTTTGGCGTGGGGAGCTCCAAGGTCTTGCTTTGTTTCAAGCTTGTAACTTGTCGCGATGCCGAATCGTAAACCTTTCTTTGCGCCGAAATTTGCGATCAAAGTACCAGTCTTAGTTTTCCCAGTTCTAACATTTGAATCTATGCCTGATTTTTCTAAATCGTATTCAAATTGAAAGATGAAAGCGCTCGCTGTACCTTGAACGCCCGCTTCTGCTAGATGATATGTGGTGCTTGTTTTGTCCGTTGACGAGAAATCTTTTTCCGTCTCGCTACTGAGTGATCCGCCAATGAAAAGTTTATCAGATAAAGCCAAACGAATCGGTGCGCTCCATTTCGTTGTTAAGTTATCGCCCTTATTTTGAACCGAATACTCAAGTCCGAAATGTCCTGGATATCCTCGAAACTCAATTCCAACGATTTGCGTGGCATATTCAGCTTTGGAGGTTACTTTTTGGGTTTCTGAGCCACTTTTTGATTCGATTTTGGTGAAATCACGTGTCCAAGCGCTCCTTGTTCCAACCCAAAACCCTGGGTTTGCCTGTAGCGCTACGCTCGCTCCCATTTCAGGGATATCGGCACCAGATGTAAACGTGGTTTTTGAGGTGCTACCGGATGTCAACAGTTGTGTTTCGTAGTCGACTAGTCCTCTAACAAGAGATCCATCCACGTTTATAAAAATCTTTCGAGACGAGATAACTGAACCATAGGATAAGCGAGTTGCGATAAGAGACGTTTTTGTCGCTACTTTTGAGGTTATGCCTGCTATCGAAGATTTAATCCTTTGCCTGTCTTGAAAGTACGCGAGATTAATTTTTGCCAGCGACGATTCGAATATTTCACCCGGAGTCGCCTCCATAGGAAGGCCATATAGCCAGATTGGTACATCCGATGAGGGTCGTTTTTCGGTATTTGAACTATCCGGTCCTTGGTTTGACTTTATTTCGGCATGAGCCATTGAGCTGAAAAAGGCAAGAATCGTGATGGCTAAGACTTGGTGAAGCATGCCGTTTCCTTTGTTGCGATGGAGCATTATTAAACGAAAATTGGTTGATGATGACGCTGTATTATCAAAGTTTGACTATGTATTAGCAACTGTGAAAGCTGCCTCTCTGGGTCATCTAGATCCAGTGGCAGACGATTGATAAATGAGATGGTGGACGAGAGTGAATGGTGCGGGTACGCTGACTCGAACAGCGGACCTCCACGATGTCAACGTGGCGCTCTAACCAACTGAGCTATACCCGCAAACAGATAAGAGACGGTTTATAGACCGGTGTGGATGTATCTGTCAAGGAATGAAATATCAGCTGTAGCACAAAGAAAAAATGTTTTTTTTCAGCTAGTTGCGCCGTTTCGAGGAAACCCATGCTGGCGGTGGTATTCGCCCAGAATAAGGGCTGCCGCAACCCCCACGTTTAGGCTATCAACGGCCCCCGATCCCGGTATGGAAATAAGACCCTGGGCGTTTTTTCTGGCGTCAGTAGAAAGCCCCTTGGCCTCATTGCCGAACACGATAGCTGTTCGCTTGGGAATTAGGCCTGCGTCACCTTTGTCGTATAGTTTTATTCTGCCTTGTATGGCGGTTCCAAGAACCCTGACGTCGCGATGCCGTAGTTCTGCGGCAATGACATTGAACGAAGGAGCGCACATGATTTCCACGCTTTCTCCGCCCCCTTCCGCCGTTCTCATGAGGGCAGCGGACGGTTTGTAGGTTTTTTCGCCGGGTAGAATGATAAATCGACAACCAAAGTTCGCGGCGCTGCGAACGATAGCGCCCACATTATGAGGATTTTCCACATCTTCAAGAATAAGGGCTAAAAGAGGCCCATCTGGATTCTGTTCCAGCATGCGAAGAAACCCGTCCCAACCTAAGGGTGGTTTTCGCTTGGCCAAAATACAAATGCCTTCATGATGGCTACTGCCCGCGATTTTATCGAGGTCATCGGCTGAAACGATGTGGTAAGCCTTTCGTCGACGAGCGCATGATTTGATGAGCTCCACACAGCGCTCTGCTCGAGATTCGACCAAGTAAACCCTAATGATGTCCTCAGCCCTGGTTTCATAAAGCTTCATGCAGGCATTGAACCCACAAAGTTTTATCTCGTCTGGGCTGCCCTTACCGCGGTTGGCTTCCTGGAAACCCCCGACTGGAGGGCGGGGCCTCTTTAAGTCGGTGGGGGTAGAATGCTTCTTGGGTGGTTGCCCTTTTGTGCTCATGGAGATCCTCGGATATGCCATCGTAAAAATAGGGGGCTTGCAGCCCTCTGGCGGTAGATACATCGTTTTGAAATAGCCCTCAATCATTTTTATAGTATTTAAAGGGTTTTTTAATTGAATTAAGCAAAAGCTCTTGCTATACGGGGGGCTCCCGGAAAAGAGCCAAGGCTCCTTAAAGCCCGTCTCTACCTGGTCCTTAGAGGAGGGCCTGTCATGGCAAGTCTACCGATTGTTCGTATGAAAACTCCAAAAAAATTCTCCCATCCCTGGGTTTTTCAGAAGATGGTGGAGCGCGCTACGGGCGATTCAAGGCCCAAGAATGGCAGCGTCGTGGACTTGGTGAATCCTGACGGAGCCTGGGTAGGTCGAGGGTTATACAACGGCCACTCCCGAATTGCAGTCCGCATTCTGACTGAGAATGACCATGAGGATATCAACGAAGATTTTTTCATCGATCGGTTTCGAAGGGCGCTGCAACTAAGAAAAGATATTCTGAGATTAGATGCTGTCACGGATGCCTACCGTGTTGTTCACTCAGAGGCTGATGGACTAAGTGGTTTGGTTATCGACCGATTTGGTGATCTGATTGTCATTGAATATTTTTCAAGCGGTATGTACCGACTTCATAAGACGATCGAAGCTGCGCTAAGACGTTTCTTTCCTCAGGCGCATTTTTACTTTTTTGCCGAAGAGCATGTACAGAAGCAGGAGTCGATCGATATTCGAAGTCCTGCCAAGCCTGAGCCTGTCATCATCCAGGAACACGGGCTGAAGTTCCAGGTGGCACCCGGTTCAAAACACAAGACAGGATTTTTTTGTGACCAACGGGAGAATCGTAAACTCTTAACGGAGTTAAGTCGGGGTGGCCGAGTCCTGGACATTTGTTGTAATAGTGGCGGATTCGCCATTTATGCCAAATCTTTGGCCAAAGCGAGTGAGGTCGTTGGCCTAGATCTTGACGAGGATGTCATTGAGCTAGCCAAGAAGAATGCTGCACTTAATCAAGCTGACATCAGGTTTGTACATGCCGATTTGTTTCCTTGGACACGTGAGGCGGCACAAAAAAAACAAACATGGGATACAGTGATTTTGGATCCTGCGAAGCAGACCAGGAGTAAAGAGGATGTTTCGACGGCACTGAAAAAGTATTGTGACATGAATCGCCAAGCCCTTAGCGTGGTAAAACCAGGTGGTCTTTTTGTTACATTCTCCTGTACTGGTCTTGTCAGTGAGGATGAATTTTTGGAGTCTGTGCGACGTGGAGCGTTCCAAGCGCAGAGACAGGTTCAGATCTTTAAAGTCACAGGTGCTGCAAGTGATCATCCGCACTTGGTCAATGTGCCTGAAAGTCGTTACCTAAAAGCAGTATGGGCGAGGGTTTGGTGACGAATGCCAGTACAAATCGCGTCGACGAACGTAGAAGATCACCCGCTAGCTGAGCTTACATACGTTATCGAAACCGCGCCTTGGCGAGTTGCTGGAGAGACCTTGCAACTCACAACCTTGAAAAATGTGGAATCATCCATCGACCAGGTTATTGACTGGCTCGAGGTGAAGGGTTACGCGCCAGAGCAAATAGAAAACCTCGCGCCTTATTTTGGCGTTGTGTGGCCATCGTCTTTGGCCCTCTGTGCATACTTGGACCAAGGTGACGTCAAACGTCGAATTCTTGGTCGTTCTGTAGTTGAGCTTGGTTGTGGTCTTGGATTGCCAGCCATGATCTGTAGTCGAGCTGGTGGTAAGTGTGTTGTGGTTGATAGCCATCCAAGTGTTCCGTCTTTTTTGCGATTAAACGTCTCTCAGAATGAGCCTTTGAATCTAATATTTGAATCACCTGAAGATCTTGTGGCGGAATGCAAAACAACGGGTAGAGTTTTCGATTGGGTGATTGCAAGTGACGTTCTTTATGATCGTTCGATGGCGGCTGGTTTTGCCGAAGTCATATCTGTGATAGCTAGCTCGGATGCAACATGTGTTGTTACCGACCCCGGTCGAGCCTACGTCAACGAGTTCGTAAGCGCCATGCAGGCGCGGGGATGGGCGGAGGATTTCGTCATCTGGTCAGTGCCCGCCGGTTTTAGTTCTGCAGGCAAAGAGACCGACGTCTTCGTTATGGTGTTTAGACGCAAAAAATCCAGGGATAAGGTCACGGACAATTTTTGAGGAAAATGGTGGGGAAGCACAGACTCGAACTGTGGACTTCCTGCTTGTAAGGCAGGCGCTCTAACCAACTGAGCTACATCCCCTTTTAGGAAGGCCCTGTTATCGCAGCCGAAAGCTGGTTTGTCAACTCTTTACGAGGATGGCTTGGATCGAACCTGAAGTTTATTACCCTTAAATTATTCAATAATATCAGGTAATTAAAAAATTTATTACGGTCCCTTGCGTTGTCGCCGAATGGGTTTTTAAGCTCGGAAATGATACCTCGGTGGTCGAGAGTCAGTGTTTCGAGTTGGGAGGGTCGGTTCATGCTTGTTGGTTGTACCGCAAAGCACGCTACGGAGATGACCGTGGCGACCGTGATGCTTGATTTTAGGGCTCATCCAGAGACTGCTGGTCCTGTTCAGTGACGATGTCTTCTCGACGGTGTAGATTTATGGCCCGCAAAGTCTAGAGTTGCTGGCTGCGAGGAGAGTCGGACGCGTGAGTGAGGTGTAGTCGCACCACAGCGTGTCACAAGTAAGTCAAAGCAGAGCGGCCCCGAGGAGAGGGCCGCTTTTTTTATTCACCCACTTGGATAGCCAAGCGCCTGTCAAACCATACTACATCATTGAAGTCGGTACTATTTTCAAGCGTTACGTCATTGGCGTCTTCAAGATCAATAATTCTCATCAGACCGCCTATACTTGTCTTCTGTGGAGTTTTGAACTTATGACTTGCCAAAAAATCATCTGGTATCGCTTTGGATTTGTTGAGTGATGTATAGAGGTGGCCCGCCGCGATGAACATTGAGGTTCCGTTTAGATCTGTCACCAGTCCTGAACGGAGAAGCCTGGCTGAACGAGCTGACTTTGGCTTAGTCAGTGCCTCGCACAGGGGCGCGTGTTCAATTACAGATCCTCGATCGAGTACTGTAATGTCCGTAGCAATCGTAAAAATGTCATCAAGATCGTGAGAGATGAGGATGATACCAGACAGTGTTTGCTTCATCCAAGATTGCAGCCAACCAAGAATTTGAAGTCTGGTTGGTCGATCCACAGCCGCGAAAGGCTCATCTAGGATAAGCCATCTGCAAGGACGTAGGACTGCCCTCGCTAAATTGCAGCGTGAAAGCTGCCCTCCTGACAGTTGCGATGGGAGCCGATCTAATAGGGATCGATCAATATCAAGAGACGATAGTACGTCGTTGATTCGCTCTCCCTGGGCTTTCTGAGAGATTCCGCTGTCGTGCATGGCAAGACTAAGATTTTCAGCAACCGTGATACTAGGGAAAAGGCTATCGTTTTGACCCATGAAGCTTATGGTGCGTTGATGAGGGGGAAGTGCGCAGATGCTATTGTCGTCGATTAGAATATCGCCTTGGTAAGGTGTAAGAAAACCCGCGGCTAGATTAACCAGTGTTGATTTTCCCGCTCCGCTTGGTCCACACAATACGTAGCATCGCCCTGATTCAAACTCTAAGTTATACTGACTGGACCATGTCGGGGTGGCATATTTTAGATTTTGAAATTTTATTTTAGGCATGATCAAGTCCTTCTGACTTGTAAAAATAATAAACAATAACCATCGTCGCAAACATAAGAGTACATGCAATAATCGCGGATTCATTAAACCGATACTGGTTCATAAGACGCATCATAGTTGTGGTCAGGGCAGGTGTAGATGGATCGCCAAGCATAGTGACCAGTGATGTTTCATTGAGGCATAGGGCAGCTGATATTGAAAAGACCATCGCAAGCGGTGTACGCAGGGTCTTCCATTCGACCTTCTTAATGAATGTCCATTCAGTCAAACCAAGGATCAATCGGGATTGATTCGTTCCCGAGAAGCGTGATTCATAGGTTGGCAACAGAACCGATATGGCGAAAGGAAGTGTTATAGCTGCCAACGCTGGGGCTATGAAGAGAGCTTGCGAGATGATCAAATCGGCCCTTGATTGCAGTACCATAATGCCGAACGCTAAAGCCATCGGGGGTACAATGATGCTGCTGAGAGCCAGTAACTGCAGTCCTGCGGCGATTCTGTAGCGTTTCTCGTACACATACCTGCAGTAAGTCCTGACTATAGCCCACGCAGCCAGGGTCGTGATAACTGCTGCAGGCATCATGAATGCCAAAGATGTTACTGCGGCTGACTCAATTCCCAACAAACTTTCACCGATGTTTTTTTGCCATATGAATCCAAGAGCCTCGGCGCAGACGGCAGCTAATGGAGACAACGTTAAAAAATCCAGAACAATGGAAAAGCTTAACATGGTCACAGCAAGAATACGGGATTGTTTTAGCGTATTGCGTATAAAACTGAATTGAAACGGCAAGTCCCCGTGGGCGCCCTTTTTTATTGGAGCCGCAGAATGAGATGCGATCATCAGAAGCGCGAAAAATCCACACAGTAGTGTGTGGATCACCGATAAAACTCCGCCCTGACTCCAGTCTCCATCATAATAAACGGCTTGGTATAGGGCGAGTTCAATGGTCTCGGATTGAGGGCCGGTGCCAAGTATACTCAGAGCACCGAACGAACCCATACTTAACAAAAACGAAAGACCGGCAAAGTAGACGGCCACGGGTTTGATCACTGGCCAAAGTAACGTTTTAAAGACTTGGACAGATCCGAGCCCTAGCATCGATGCTGATTTGTATTGTGAAGATGGGATCTCTAGAAGCCGCTTAAAAATAATCCCGGAACAAAATGGGATATTCATAAGTGCATTGGCGAAAACTATCGCATAAGGCGAGTAAATTATATCTGAGATGGGATTACCCAGATCCAAATATAAAAGCGCCTTTGAAAAAAAACCTGCGCGACCCCAAGCAAGGATTAATCCACTTGCTACCACGATTGATGGCATGCAGAATGACGCGATTCGAAGCGTTAATGAGAACTTTCGGTAGGTTTTTGGAGATAAAAACAATCCTAAAGCACAAAGCGGTCCGAAAATACATACAGTCACGGCCGTTAAAAACGCCTGCGAAATCGTAAATATTAGGCTGTTTAGGACCGAGCCGCCGTAAAGCCGTTCGACGACCTCGGTGGCAGAGGTGTCTGACATAAGAGTCATAAGAGCATAGATTAAGGGTAGTAGCGAGATCGTGGCAAGAAGTGCAGCCACAACAAAACCCGTTACGGAATGTTTGGATTTCCAGTAGGTCATTTTCTGAATGTGTTTTCCCACTGTTCAGTCCATGTGCGACGGTTCTTGTCAATGATAGACGGTCCTAGGCGCAAAACCTTGTTCGGTTTCTGGATTATCGAGAAGGCAGCGGGTAGATTTTTTGTTGTCTCAATGATGGGATACATCCAATTCATTGATGCAATAATTTGCTGCGATTTTTCCTGAAGCAGGAACTCCAGGAAAGACTTCGCAAGAGCTTTGTTTTTTGAAGTCTTCAGAATCCCGGCGCTCTCCACCACAGCGTAGTGTCCTTCTGGAAAAATGAGCGCCTGAAAACGGGATTTTTTTTCGATCTCACGATGATAGGCCTCGCTGGTTGAATATGACAGAACGAAGGGTGCCTCGCCCTTTGTAAATAGACTATAGGATTCAGACCAGCCTTTACCAACTTTGAGCGTCTGTTGTCGAAGCTTTGATAGGGCCTTCTCGTATGCGTCTCCATAAACTGACTTTAGCCAAAAAAGAAGGCCCAGCCCGGTGGCGGATGATCTGGGATCCTGAATCAAAACAGATTTCGAAAATTGCTCGGACGTCAGTAAATCGTCAAGAGATGTCGGTCTCCTAAAAAGTTTACCGTCTTTTTGACGGGCCTCCGTATCAAACATGAAGCTATAAAATCCAAAATCGTAAGGAACCAACTTTGGAGAATGGTTGTTGAATTTATCGATGGCAGTAGACGTCTTTGGAATTCCGCTTTCCGCAAAAAGTCCGAGAGAATCAACGGCTGCGGCGATTGAATCATCAAGACCGATCACTACATCAGCCTTTGAGCGGGAACCATCAATCTTCAGTCGTGCTAGTGTGGCTGCACCGTCTGCGGCTGCAATCCATTTAATCTTACAGTTACATTCGCTTTCAAAGTTTTTCTTTAAGGTTGGCCCTGGGCCCCATTCAGATATGAAAGAGTCATTGGCGTAGATGACTAGTTCTTTTGACGTTGTCGCGAGGCTTTGTGAGCTCACTGATAATAATGTTAGCGTTATATATGCGATTTTAAGCATGGTTTTACGGAATCCTTCATTGTGAGGCCTTTATCAAGATGAAGTAAAAACCCTAAAAAGTAAACCTTTAGAGTTTATTTGAACACGAATGATGGTGTGATTCTTAATTTAGAATTTAGGCGGCCGATGGCATAATCATTTTAATGCCGTCAATTTCAATTTCTATAAAGCCATTTTTGGATGAGAAGACGATTCTTCTGGGCCCGATGTTAATACGGCCGGACTTGTGGTTACTGCTATCGATGACTGTTTTAATCCCGTTTGACCAAGAGATGACCGGGTTTCCCGACCGATCGATATCGAATCCGTCAAAATCCCAATCAAGCTTCGACGCATCGTGCTCGGATTCTGGTGAGGATTCAGCTCGGATATCGCTCTCCAAATGTTTCAGTCGATCAGCAATATCGATGAGTTCGCGATTTAGTGCCTCCTCTTCGGCTGGAGGCGTGACTTCAGCATCAAGAGCTATGTTTGAACGTGAAAGTGCCTCGGTACTTTTGTCCCGCTCAGACGCAGATTCCAGTTGGTCGGAGCTATTTGCCAGGTCAGACATGTCTGCAACTAGACGGGATTCCAAATCAGCCTCATTGTTCTCAGTGGTGTCGTCATGAGTTGCGTCGTTAATGTCGGAAACCTCGTCCTCACGAATTCTTATTTCTGGGCCTTGTGACGGATCTGACCCGATCGGAATATATAGTTCGGCTGCTGTATTGTGGTTGTTGACGAAAATGTCGCTGATGCCACCAATGGCCTCTGGGCTCTGAGCAGCGATATCTTCAGCTTGAAGTGAGGTGAAATTCGCGGGTGATTCCTGCTCAGCTGCGGGAACAGTTTCTGCGAAATCAATGGTGCCAGAGTCCTGGCTCCAAGGCGCCAAGGCTGCGGTCAGCGTGTTGGGTCCCACTCTTTCAATGAACTCGTGCAGGGATTCGCCGGGTTGCGCTTCTGTACGATAAGTGTCGATAATCGCCCTTACGGCTTTTGGTGTTTCGGCAGTAGGTACACCGTCCGCGATTAAAGTGGCAAATTCAGGATACTGCGCATTTTTGCCACCCACCGAAATTCTGTAGCCATTAGCCTCACCCACGAGGCTGATATCAAGAGTGTGGCAAGGCGTACAACATTTTCCACAGCCGTTTATGCCGATCTTGATCGGGCTTTCAAAATGACTATCGAACGGCTCACTAGAGATATCCATTGCAGTTCCAAGCGCGTCTTGTTCGTGATCTGGGCAGAGTGCGCCCATGCATGATACCGGCTGGTGTAGGCCATCCTGATAGTTACGAACGCTCATTCCGAGTGTCTGAAGCTCAGTCGTTACAGAACTTACTTTGTCAGCTTTCACTACGAGCGCTAAGCGCTGATCTTCGGTGGCTTTAATCATCAGGCAATCTTGCTCGCCTAGAAGGGCGATTTTTTTAAGCTGGGACGGACTGTAAATACCGCCATCCACTTCAGGGATGATAACAACTGCCTGATTCTTAAGGTTAAACTGTCGAGTCATAGCCACGTCCTGCAATATAATGAGCCGTTAGACAACATCTATCTACGTGGCTCTGATCGGATGCCCTGTGAGCCAACTTAAATTTGCCAGGAAGGCAGGGCGAACGGTGATCGTTGGTAAAAACAAAAAAGCCAAAGGGTTTCCCCTTTGGCTTCGCGTAGTCATGCACCTAAATCAGTTTAGATTTTCCATGAAGTCTCTCAGGCGTTGGTTCATGAGTGCTTTTGACACCCAGAAGACTTCAGATAGCTGGGTCACGATATCATGGGACGCATCAACTTTTTCAACTTCCTTGCGCAGCATTTTGCCAGGGACGAGTAGTAGGCCGGCAAACAGGTTCGCGCGAATATCCAAAACTTCATCAGGACAAGTACGGATGTGCGCAACATGAAGGCTTGAACTGTTAACTAGGTACTTAAATAGCTCGCGTGCCGCGAGGAAACGTAAGTACGGGCGCATATCACTGCCTTTGTGACGAACGGTGACTTTTAAGTCGGCGCCTTGACCTTCTGTGGTTACCTGAACGGGTGTTGTTAGTGTGTCGTCTGAGACTATTGTGAAGTTTGGGAAGAGTTGACAGATCTCTGGAAGATAAACGGGGGCTTCTTCGAATTTGCCTGCCGCTACGATCGAATCAACAGCTTTACAAATGCTTGGCCGATCAATATCAAATAGCTCTTCAAAAGACAGGCGAGAATTTTCTCCTTGATAACGACTAGGATTTTTAAAGAATTCTTTTTTGAGATTTTCGCTCGTTCGACCTGTCAGACCGAATGCGCCATAGCCACGATATTCAAACACGGCCTCATCAAACCCAACTTTGCCAGCAGCGATATCGATGAGCAAACGTTCGTCGATTGAAAGGTGGTCTGCGATCGTGCGCAACGTCGAGAGCGCGCGAATATTCTTCTTGCCTTTTTTCCAGTGGCTGCAGTCTGCCGGGTCATAACCCAAGATAGCTCCGACGTCCTGATCGATGACTTTGACATTGCCCTCATATCGAATATCAAGCGCCTCTTTGCAGAACTTGAATAGGGTGGCCGAATGTGGGTAACGATTCTCGGCTATCTTCTTCATCGCAACTACCTCCTTGTGGTATCAAAAACGGCGTGACCCGTTTAGCGACAGTGATCTGATCCCAAGCGTCCTGCTTTAGGTTTTTTTTGGTATTTTGTTGAATTGTCTCTCTACAAAATTAGACAGCACTTCGAGGTGTGCTGTCAACTCGGCGGCATCTGTATTAAACAACTTGGAGATATGACGGATTTGCGCCTTGGCACAAGGCATTGTGACTGCCAAGCCTAACGAGGGCTAAAATCACAATAATTTCAGACATGTGCGTTCAAAACAAGGTCGTAACGTTGGCCTGTCTACTTAACCGGCTCGAGGATGGCCATGGTGATGGGTCCAGGAACGTAGTTTGGCTTGCACTTTACGTTCGTGATGACCCGATCAAGAAGTTGGCGCGCTCGCTCTGGATTTTCACGTTCGCGACCTTTCAGTCTCACTACAACTTTGACTTTGTCGCCGCGAACGAGAAACTTGTCGATGGCATTTATTTTTGTTTGGAAATCGTGGTCGGCAATGTTGAGTTTCAATTGGATTTCTTTGAGCTCTTGTACGACTTGTTTTTTCTTAGCTTTTTTCAGCTCGTACTGCACCTTTTTAAAGTCTTGAACGCGCATCACAGGGAAATCCCCTTTGTCGCTAATCATGACTAAATCTAATCCCGCCTCTTCGGCGCGGGATAGAGCTTCAAGTACTGAGACTATTTCGTTGGTTTCTTCGCCGACGAGGCGAACTTTGGTGTAATTGCGGGCAGCGACACGATTAATAACTTGCAAACAATGACTCCTCTGGAGGTTGACCTAACTTGGCTGTGATTCGCCGGATCCTGAAAAATATCAGTACCGAAGCCGGAATGCTAGCACAGTCTGCAATGGATTGTGAAGTTTGAAAGGTCGTGCCAATGTGGCCGGAACTATTCTTTTATCCATTAAAAACAGGGTTTTACGTCGTGACGGTGGGTCTTCCACCGCCACGCGGCAGAGCCTCGGGCAAGGTTTATCCTGGTCCCAGGTGGCTGCCACATATTTTTCAGTGTCTCAAAGTAGAGCGGCCGCCAGGGTTGCAAGCTCACTACGTTCACCGCGATTAAATGTAATGTGGGCTGCGATCCGCTCTGATTTGAACTTCTCAATCACGTAGGTCAAACCATTATTCTCGCTGTCAATGTAGGGGTTGTCGATCTGATAGGGGTCACCTGTCAGGACGATCTTTGTGCCCTCACCAGCTCGAGTTAGGATTGTTTTGATCTCGTGCGGTGTTAAATTCTGAGCTTCGTCCACTACAAAAAACTGATTGGGCAATGATCGACCGCGAATGTAGGTGAGAGGCTCAACGGCCAGCATGCCTTGATTAATCAATTCTTGATAACTTTTGCTGAAACGTTTTGTGCGGCCCTGCTGACCGCCGCTTAGCAATAGCTCGAGGTTGTCAAAAATGGGCTGCATCCAGGGATTCAGCTTTTCGTCCAAATCACCAGGTAAAAACCCAATATCTTTGCCAAGCGGGAAAATAGGCCTAGCTACTAGAAGTTTGTGATACTCGTCGTCGTCCGTAGTCTTCGATAGTCCTGCAGCAATCGCCATAAGAGTTTTGCCGGTTCCGGCGCCACCGCTTAACGTCACGAGTTTGATGTTGTCATCTAGTAGTGCTTCTAGAGCAAACGTTTGCTCAATATTACGTGGATATATCCCCCATACGCCCTCGCTGTGAGGGTCAAGCATTCTGAGAATGCGATCTTGTCCGTCAAACATACCGTAGACGAACTGATTTGAATCAGCCTCGTCTTCAAGAATTACAAACTGATTTGGGAATAAACCTTTATCTTCGAGGCGGAGCTCTCGACGCGAGTAGAAATCATTAATGACGTCCGCCGAGACGCGCATGGTCGTAATGCCTTTGTAAAGGTGGCTGATGTCGACCTTGTCGGCTTCAAAATCTTCCGCAGCGATATTGAGGGCGTCGGCTTTGATCCTGAGGTTAGAGTCTTTGGTGATAATCACCACTTTTCGCGACGAACCGTGCTGCTTTTGAAGCGTCAAAGCAACAGCTAGGATCTGGTTATCAGTGTTTTTTGCGAGCTGACCAACGATCTCGTAGTCGGCGCCGAGATTAACGAACAAGCGACCACTGTCATCGCGGCCGTCGAAAAGGGGTATTCCTGCCGACAGGGTGCCCCGCTCCCTGAGCCTGTCCAAGATGCGACTGACTTCGCGAGCATTTCTACCGGTTTCACTGAGATCTTTCTTGAATGTGTCGACTTCTTCGATAACGGAAATGGGTATGACGACGTCGTTGTCGTCGAACTTGAATATACTGGCTGGGTTATTCAAGAGAATGTTGGTATCGATCACGAATGTCTTTTTCATTCCGTCACAGGTTCCTTTTGCAAAACAATTAAAAGGCACAATGTTTTTCAGGTATTCCAACAGTTTAGCATGCACGTACTCAGGCTGGCAAATTTTTGCGAGCGAGACCCTGGGATGCGCGATGCCGGCAAAAAGATGCCCCGGGCCGTCACTGAAGGTACAATGATACATAGGTATAAATACGCCTAATGGCTATGAAAATGTCCTTGGGCTTAGGCATGGAAGCTTTACCTAGAAAGTCTGGCGCATGGATGCGAATCAACAAACAATAAAAAATGTGTCGACGGAAGTCCGACGCCTGTTTAAGCAGCGTCAGAGCATCCTGTCATTTGATCATTTTTTAGACATCGTAAAAGAAAACCCCCGCAGCCTCATGCGTAACTCCGCAGAGTACTTACGCGACTGTTTTCTTTATTTTGGAGAGTCGAATTCCCAGGAAGACCCACATAGCAAGGTGTCCTCGCGCCGATTCAAGTTGTTCGATATGGGGACTGAAAAGGGCGTACCAATCATTGGCTGCGAGCGAGTTCAGGAAGATATTTTCCGGGTGTTGCAGGCGTTCGTTCGGCAAGGTGTGGCGAACAAAGTTATTTTTCTTCATGGACCTAATGGTTCTGCAAAGTCGTCCACAGTTGAGGCGATTTCGCATGGGATGCAAAAATACAGTGAAGTTGAAGAGGGCGCGGTCTACAGATTCAACTGGATATTTCCCGTTGAAAAGGGTGCTACGCCTCGTGCCGTTTCTGGCGAGTCTGGCCCCATCGGTTTTGCAGCTCGATACGACGATGGGCGCGGTAAGGATGAAAGTTATGCGCTACTTGAAGACAGTCAGATCTCCAGCAAGTTGCTGAGTGAATTTAAAGAGAACCCACTTTATCTGATCCCCATGCCGTTTCGTGAAAAAATACTTCGCGAATTCCTGGGAGCAAAAGAGGGAAAAAAACCTGAGGACGTAGAGCTTCCTCCCCATATTCTGCTGCCAGGTCTGAGCAAGAAAAATCAGCTTATATTTGAGAACCTTCTCGCTGCTTACGATGGCGAAATTGATAAGGTGTATCGTCACATTCAGGTCGAGCGTTTTTTCTATTCGCGTCAATACAGGATCGGGATCTCTACCGTGGAGCCTCAAATGTCCATGGATGCGCAAGAAAAACAATTAACCATCGATCGAAACATAGCGAACCTGCCAGCAGTGCTGCACAACATTCGATTTACCGAGGCTATTGGCGAAATTGTCGAAGCCAATCGCGGCATTCTTGAGTTTAGTGATTTGCTGAAGCGGCCCGTAGAAGCGTTTAAATACCTGCTAACTACAGTCGAGAGGGCCACGCTTGGTCTGCCATCTGCGACTCAGAATCTGGATGTTGTATTCTTTGCGACTGCAAACGAAAAGCACTTGGACGCATTTAAAACCCTGCCTGACTTTAGTTCGTTTAGGGGTCGATTTGAGTTAGTTACCGTGCCGTATCTTCTGAAAATATCTGAGGAGACACAGATCTACAGGCGCGACGAACAAGCCATTTCAAAGTCAAAGAAAATTGCACCGCATACCATTGAAATGCTTTGTGCCTGGGCCGTGTTGACCCGGTTAAAACACCCCGATTCTGACTTTTACGCCAGTGATCACCGTGGGATTGTGAATAGGCTTGATCCGTTTGCTAAAGCGATGCTCTACGATCGAAGGCCATTAGGCGATGCTTATGTGGCTGCGGATCAGATGGCTCTCAGGCAAATTCGAAGGCAGATCATGAGTGAATCTGTTGGCAATGTGGTCTATGAGGGCCGTTTTGGGGCGTCACCTCGAGAAGTTAGAGCGCTCCTCTACAGGGTAGCTGAGGAGTCCTCATCCGAGACCATCACGCCAATGGCAGTATTTACTGAGCTTGAACGATTGCTCAAAGATCGCAGCGTCTATGAATTTCTACAATTTGAACCACGGAATAAGTATCACGACGTCGCTTTCTTCATACGCAATGTCCGCGACTGGTTTGCTGAGGTCTTCGAAGAGGAGATCCTTGGTGCGATGCTACTGGTTGAAGAGGGGCAATATGACCAGTTGCTTGGACGCTATGTAGAGAATGCGGTGGCATTTATAAAAAAGGAAAAAATATTTAATCGCAAGACCGAGGGCTACGATGTTCCTTCAGAGGTTTTGATGAATGATGTGGAGTCGATCTTGGGTGTTAGTGGTGGTGATCCCACTCGATTTAGGGAGAGTCTTCTTTCCCGAATCGCAAGTTATAAGCTTGATAATCCAAAAGCAAAAATTGATTTCAGCACGATATTTTTTGATCATTTGCAGCGTTTGAAAGAACACTACTATGAGCAGAAGTCCAGGCTTATCGAGACAAATTTGAGAGCAGTCTTGGCTTTGGATACGGATCGACAGAAACAGTTGACTGAAAAACAAGTTTTAGCTGCGCGATCGACTCTCAGTGAGCTGGAGAAACGGTATGGTTACGATGAAGTATCAGCCCGCGAGTGTATCAAGTTTTTGATGATGGCAAAGGAAAGGTCCGGTAAGGAGTAGCTGGATGCGCTAGTGGTTCCTGACTAACTTCTGCAATTCATCTCGAACCACATCAACCGTCGACTTTCCTGGCCTGAAATTTTTCCGGTTCTCAACGTAGAGCCTCGTAATATGAACCTGCGAGTTTTGATCAATAAGACTCATTTGGTCTTCGATGGGAATAACGCGAGGAAACTGGAAGTCGTCTTTTTTGATTAGGCGTAGTTTGTTTGAACTCGGCTCGTCTCCGGTTCGCGGGCGGAAACGTGTGAGTGAGTTTGTGCTTGAGACCTTTTCGAACTTAATACCAAGTCCAGCGATCAATGTCGCGGCTTCGTCGATGCTTTCAACTCCACTTGAAGGGCCGGCATTTGAGGCGACCTCGAATGCTCGTTTCCATAGCTTTCGGTGGTACATCAGGTCTTGCAGCAATTCATTGAATTCCTGAAGTTCATTTTTATTTTTAATGCGGGCCTTTGCGGCCTCTTGCAAGATACTCGGCATGTTGTACTCGTCGATGGCTGCATAACTGTCGATGTCCGTTGGCAGCGTCCAGCCAGGGAGCATAGTTGTTAGTTTTTTAATCATAGCCTCGGCCGCGACGGAGGTTTTGTGAAAGTAAAGTTGCAGATACATGGAGTGACGCGCTCGTAAGTAGTCCTCAAACGCTGCTAGTCCTGAGAACTGAATGGCTAGATGTAAGGATTGTCCTTTATCGTCCCAGTAAATGGCTAGCGAATTTAGAATGCGGCTTTCATCAAATATTCCGTACACAACGCCGCATTCGCGGCTGTCACGCAGTAAATAGTCCATACGGTCAACGTCGAATTCGCCAGAAACCAATTCGTGGCAGAGTTGATGCATGCCGTATTTTAAAAGAGGGCTTTGGGGAGACGGTGGGATTTGCGGCGCGATGATTGATGCGACATCCTGAGCCGTAACTTTTGGCGACTTGAGGTTAGGATTTTCAAGGTAGATATCTGAGAGCACTCGATCGATTGCGATGAGAGTGTAAAGTTCATGCCTCACTTGAATTGTCGCGGGGTCCTTGCCCTTTGCTTTAAGTTGATTACAGCGATCTGCAATGAATTTTGCGATGTAGTCAGGGAGTTTTTTACTGGCATCGTTCATTTGTTGCCATGTGGGCATAAAACCTTCGCCGCTGTGCGAAAACGGCGAATGCCCGAGATCGTGCATGAGCGCAGCGAGTCTGAGTGCCTGTAATGGGTACTCGTCTCCAAATATTTCATCAATCATACCAAATGTCGGGTTTAGAAGGCCGTGGACGGCTTTTGATGTGCGTGGAGTGCTCTCAAGCTGCGCGAAATCGCTATATTTTCTTGTGGAATTTCGTAGAGCCTTTTGGTTTTCGTAAAGCTTGTTCCAGGCAACGCCAGCCAGGTGCATGACGCCAAGGCTATGCTCGAACCGACTGTGACTAGCGCCGGGGAAGACGTACTGCAAAAAAGCAAGCTGCTTGATTCGGCGCATGCGTTGCACAAGCGGGTGCCCGATCACCAGATCCTCAAAATGGGACACGTTGATTGTGCCATGAATATTTTCGCGAATACGACGGGTTATTTCCATATTCTTTATAGCCTCACATGATCTACCGGGAACACTCTAAAGATAGTAGGAGCCGATAGCTTCTTGGGCGGAGTTGAATCCCCTCAGCTTCAGCTCTGCAGCCAATTCTTCGCAAATACTTAGGACAGCTCCGGGTCCACGATATACCAAGGCCGTATAAATTTGTACAGCGCAAGCGCCCCGGGCTAGTTTGTGGAATGCATCCACGCCTGATAAGACGCCACCGGATGCAATGATGGGGAGGCTACCTTTGGTCACGTCCCAGGCCCATTCGAGACAGGCATTTGACGGCGAGAGGAGTGGGTGGCCGCTTTGTCCTCCGGCCTGCGGCCAATCAACTCGGTGCGTGTTGGATAGAATTGCGCCCTGGAAACCCTCGGCCTTGATACTGGCAATCATTGTTTGAAATGTTTTTTTGTCCATATCGGGATCTAGCTTTATCCAACACTTGGTTAGCATGTGCTCACACGCCCCAGCTAATTCGCGCAAAAACTCGGGAGATGCTAGATCGCGCAGTCCTGGAGTGTTGGGAGAGGAAATGTTGATTGTTAGCCAGTTGGACTTTTTCTCGAACGCTCGCAAGCCAGTCACGTAGTCGTCAAGCGACTTTGAGTTTGGCGTGTTTTTATTTTTTCCAAGATTGATACCGATCGGAACGCGGGACGAAGACCAGTTCAGAGAGTCAAGCCTGCGTAAAACGGCTTGAGCACCGTCACTGTTGAATCCCATGCGATTAATAATCGACATAGACTCTGGGTAGCGAAATAGCCGTGGTTTTGGATTACCAGCTTGTGGTTGGGGCGTTACTGTGCCGAGTTCGAGAAATGAGAATCCCATTTTTTCGAAGGCCGCCGGGCATCGGGCATTTTTGTCAAAACCTGCAGCCAATCCGATCGGATGTTTCAGTCGGCCGACGCCCGGCAGGTCCACGTTGAGGGTAACTGGTAACGGTTTGAGTGCAGGAGCAGGCATGAGATTCAATGCACCGCGTTCGAGGGCGGCCATGGCGAGGTCATGGGCGAGCTCTGCAGGTAGCAGGCGCAGCAAAGCCGTTAGCGTACTGCCAGTATTGTCAAAGCTGAGTCCCATATGTGTGGATACTTTCAGGTCCTATCGGCGTTTTAGGTACGCGGGTTTGCCAATCATAGGAGCATTCTAACGGCCCCTCCGCAAGGATGGAAGAGCTTTTGCCATGAGGTGAGCGTAACCTGGTCGCCGAAATAATAGATCTCCAGGTCGATTTTATTCAAGATTCCAAGTCACCCAAATGTGATGGTTTGCGGATGTTTTAGTGTATAATTTAACTCGTCAAGTCTAGAGGGGGCCCGCTCAGTGTATATCACCGGTATTAGGTTCAGAAAACACGGTGTCAAAGCCGTTCGCGGTTGGCGCCTCACGGCGGGTGTCGGAAAATTGAGGCCCGTTGTTGCTTTTTATGGTGACGCACGTGAGCTTGATACTTTAGCCAGAGCCCTAGTTTTTGCTCTCGCTGGCAGACGTCACGATGATCTCGCCGAGGTCTGGCTTGATGCGGCGGATGATGCGGGTGATGTGTGGACCATTGAAAGGGGAACAAAAGGGACCCTTTTCAGGAAAAATAATCGGTTGTTGTCAACAGAAGAGGCGCAGGGTTCCATGTTGGCGTCTCTTTTGGATCTGGATGCCAGTTTGAGTCGCGCCGAAGTTTTAGTCGCCCCGGTCGAGCTTCGTCAGATCATCACCAGGGGGGCTGATGTTGCGGCTACAGTATGGGACCTAAACAGTCGGGATGCCCGGGGAGATGTGGCTGCGCTGGTGGCAGCGCGGGAGTTATCATCTCGCTGCGCTGAACTCGTGGGGCAGGATGAGTTTGGAGACGAGAAGAAGCTTTCTCGAATCGCAGGCCCATCTGCAAGGTTACTTGGAGCGATGGAGGAGCTTAATCGGCAATCGGAGCAACTTGGAACGCCTGGCACCGATGAGCCTAAAATTGAGGCAGGCCTGGAATTTATTCAATCTGAGATTGACGTGCTCAACCAAATTGACCAGCTGCTGCGGCGCGTAAACGAGGGTGGCGAAACTTTTGGGCGTTTGGCGTCTCTATTGGAGTCATATGATTCGCGCCTGATTGAAATTGAGACAAAATGGTCCAAAGAGACGTTGAGTGCAGTCATCAAGCATGGTGAAGCATTCCGATTGATTGATCTATTGATACGGCTCAGAGCCTGTTCGAAATTTTCTGACAACCTCAGCCGCATAAAGAAAGTTATCGATGAGCAAATTAGGCCAGTCAGCACCGACGGTGTGAGGATTTGGAGCGAGTATTTGACGGGTAGTCGGTCCGACGGACAAGAGGTCGAGAGCTGTCTTGCAAGTATGTTACTGGGTGTTAAGCAAATGGCCCTCGAGGTCGATCGCTATGTTTCACAAGCATCTGGGATCTCCCGCGTACCCTCCAAAGCTCAGACGGGCTGGTTTGAAAAGTTGAAGGCCGGCTCAACTCGCTTGGTTGATGAGCGGTTTAAAGAGGCATCCCCGGTGTTACAACAGCAACGAGAGTGGATCGCGCGACTGGCGCGAGACGTCGACGCGGTAAAGTTGGCAACCGAGTATGCACTGCAAGCATCCCAGGGACTCACTGATAAAGTGAGTGCCGCAGGAGATAGACTCCAAAAAGAGATGTCCTCTTTGGCCACTCTTTCAGCGAGGGTATTATCAGATCTTGAGACCCTCAGGGCCGAATGGATTGGTGTATCTAAGGAGTTTGCTATACCCGAAGCAACAGGCGTTGAGCAGCTTGTCGGTTTGATAAGAGATGCGGGCGAGTACCTAGTGATCAGGGATACTAGGCAAGATTTGGCTATTCGAGTTGAAGACCGCCGAGCTGTCCAGGCGGCATTAGAATCAGCCGTTCGCCAATGGTGGGACATCATTGGTAGTCAGAAGTCTACGGACCTGTCTAATCTGTCATTTCTTGTGGGTGAGGCTAAGGGCGCGCTTCGCTACCGGGAAGGGCGTCGTCAGCGTATTCAAAAAGGCCTCGAAGATGCAGCACGTCGTTATGGTGCTCGCGCAACCTCTGACTGGGTAGCCCTGAGGCGTCAGGAAATCCGTAGGGAATGGGCTAAATTGTTTTCGGGCGTCGAACTTCCCAGCTTGGAGCTTGACGACAATAGGGCCAGGGACGTCGTTGAGCTCGCGCATCGGTGCGCCGCTCTCCTTGATATTGCCAGAATAGAGGAGCAGGAAAGATTTTCAGCCGCCTCGTTATGGCCATCCAGGCTTGACTCGGCCGTTTTGGTTTACCGATGGTTAGACGAGCGCGTCCCGCCGACTCAGAAGACGACCTTTGTTAAATCCCTGGGTTCGTTCACAGGGGACGGTAGTGTGCCGGTCGTGCTTATGATGACGGATCCTGATATGGTGAAGAGTCTTGTTAACCTCGGGGCCGGCTCGGCAACGATTATTGACATCGATGATCTTGCGGCTATCGAGGGCCCTAGGCGAGAAGGTGCTATTGTAAAAGCAGAGCTAAGAAGCCGAAAGCCTCAACCCGTTAAGCAGGATCAAACGCCTCAATCCAGTCGGTCGAACACTAGCCAACCTCCGGCGCGGGGCGACCTTCTAACCCGCGCTGAGGCAGCGTTGCGGGTGCTCAATCCAAAAGCCAATCGTTAGATGATCCCACTCTTGATGTCCTCCGGCAGCCTCCGTCCCTATAGCAGGGCTGCTGCATATTTATTCATTGGTAGATAGTTTGAACGCTAGTGGGTTCGCGTGACAGTGGGCCGCCCATGAACCGCAAGTCTAGAATCAAAGCTCGGAGGTCGAGGATCTCGCAAGGTAGGTTACCCATCTGCGTCTAGGTCAAAATTGCCCTTCTGTAGTTTTTTCAGTTCAATCTGATGGCGGCCGGTATCCAAAGTTGGGACGCGGCACTTGTTGACCATAATCGTCTGTTGAAGACAGACGAAAAAACAGCAAAACCTTACAGCCCAAGCTGTGCGCGTACATTTAATGATCCCGTCCAGGATGCGTCGCGTGGGCTGTTCTGTAAGAGTGACGCAAGATTTGTTGACTCGCTCAAAGCGGGGCGATGAGATCGAAGGGCTCTGCTTGGTGACCTTGACCCCCCGGTTTATGATCGCGTTGGTCGCATGCGGCTGGATGGGGTTCACCAGGCAGGGTGACTCACTTCGCGGAGCAGTATGTGAGGCCGCTCGTCAATTGACGATGTTCACAAAAAGCTTGTGCACCAACGATTTCAGAGGATCATTGCATGCTCTTCGCTGTTTGCAAATCTGTCTCAAACGGGAATTTTTTTCCAAACATCGTCAGAATTTTCTGTGCGTGGTCGATCAGAAATATTGCGCGCTCAAAAAAAAATGAAAAAAGTTTTATCTGAGGTATAGTAATTTTAATTCGTGTTGTGTTATTATTTTCTCATAAGCTTCTCGCTCGCAAAGAATTCTATACTCGTGAGAGTATGGCAGAGGGCTTAGGACGAAAGTCGAAAAGACAAATTTTAGGAGGAGTGTTTAACAATGGATAACATGGAACAAGGAGCAGCCGTGGCTAAGAAAGCAACTAAGAAAAAAGCAACTAAGAAAAAAGCAGCTAAAAAAGCAACGAAGAAAGCTACTCGCAAAGCACCTAAGAAGGCTGCTAAAAAAGCGACGAAAAAAGCTACTCGTAAAAAAGCTGCTAAAAAAGCAACTAAGAAGGCCTCCAAGAAGAAGTAATTCTCCTTGGACTTTCCTTTTTAGGGAGTCTTTTAAATCGATGTCCCGTGTGGGTTACAGCCCACACGGGTTTTTTTTTCGGGCTGATTTGCCCAAACAATAGACATCCATCCCTAAAACTATTGAAGTGCCGAGTCTTTGTTGGCATAACCTAGGGCTCGTTTTCTCATCCAAGGGTTTGAATGAACTCGTCTCTAGGAGGTCAAGGTGGAGTCTGTTGTCGGTATTATTATCCTGTGCGGTGTTCTGGCGCTCGTTGTGGCAGCGTATTTTGCCGTCCGGGTCAACTCTTTGAAACTCACAGCCGCTGAGATCAATGCCTCTGAGGACGTTGTTGCGCGCTTAAGAGAGATTTCGGGAGCGATTTCTGAGGGCGCCATGGCGTTCTTAGCTCAGGAATACAAATTTGTTGGTATTTTTGCAGCCGCCTTTGCCGTGGTGATCGCGTTTGCTCTGGACAATCCTGAAACCGCTACAGTAAACGAGGGGCTTTACACTGCAGTCGCGTTCGTTCTTGGAGCCTTGATCTCAAGTATATGTGCCTTTATGGGTATGAAAATTGCGACTCAAGGTAACGTAAGAACGGCCGTCGCCGCTCGTCGAAGCATCACAGATGCATTTAGGGTCGCATTTCGATCCGGCGCCGTGATGGGCTTTGGTCTGACGGGTTTGGCCGTTCTTGGGCTTTTGGCCGTGGTGGTCGTTTTTGATTCCATGTTGGCGAGTTCCGGCATCGAAAAACACTATATTATGGAGATGGTGGCCGGCTTCGGACTAGGTGGATCGACTGTCGCCCTTTTTGGACGGGTGGGCGGCGGAATTTACACCAAAGCAGCAGATGTTGGAGCTGACTTGGTTGGTAAGGTTGAAGCTGGTATCCCAGAAGATGATCCACGTAACCCAGCGGTCATTGCCGACAACGTAGGCGATAACGTGGGTGACATCGCTGGCATGGGTGCCGACCTTTTTGGTTCATGTGCGGAAGCCACTTGTGCGGCATTGGTGATTGGTGCAACGTCGGCGGCTCTTGCGGGTAATCTCAATGCCTTGCTCTATCCGCTATTGATTAGCGCTATCGGAATTCCGGTTTGTCTGATCACGGCGTTTTTTGCCAGATTAAAACCAGATGCCAAGCAGGTAGAGCCTACTCTCAGGGGACAGCTCATTATCTCGACGGTTCTCATGTCGATTGCTATGTATTTTGCGACCAAGTACCTGATGCTTGACTCCTTCACCATTGGCGAGGTCGAAATAACTAATGACAAAGTGTTGTACTCGGTCCTTGCTGGCCTTTGGTCGGGTATGGTGATTGGCTATATGACGGAAGTGTATACGTCCCATGGATTCAAACACGTCCGCCGCCTTGCACAGGCATCGGATAAGGGTCCGGCAATCAATATCATTTACGGTCTATCACTCGGCTATGAGTCAGCGGTTGTGCCAGTCGTTGCAATCGCAGTAACGGTATACATTTCTTGGACTTTGGCCGGCATGTACGGCATCGCCTTGTCTGCGATCGGTATGATTTCTACAATCGCTACTGGCCTCACAATCGATGCATACGGACCAGTCTCCGATAATGCCGGTGGCATTGCTGAGATGGCGGAACTTGGAAAAGAGATCAGAGAGCGCACTGACTTACTTGACGCTGCAGGTAATACCACTGCTGCGATCGGTAAAGGCTTTGCAATTGGCTCAGCCGTGTTAACGGCCCTAGCGCTTTTCGCGGCATTCTTGACGAGAGCTCACTTTGAAGCCCTGAATATGCTGTCACCTATGGTTTTCGCTGGCCTCTTTGTGGGAGGGGTCTTGCCCTTCCTCTTCACGGCCCAAACGATGCTAGCTGTGGGCCGCGCCGCTGAAGGTATGATCCACGAGGTGCGACGTCAGTTCCGTGAGATTCCTGGCCTTTTAGAGGGTAAAGCTCGCCCTGACTACCGAAGCTGCGTGGCGATATCCACCAATTCGGCTCTTAAGGAGATGATTGCGCCCGCAATTTTGGTGATCGCATCTCCTATCGTCATTGGTGTTGTTTTTGGTGTAGAGGCTCTTGCCGGTGTTTTGGCTGGATCGATGGTGTCTGGAATCGTGATGGCTCTCTCCACGTCCAACTCCGGTGGAGGCTGGGACAACGCCAAAAAATATATCGAAAAGCACGAAGGTAAGGGAACAGACAAGCACAAAGCAGCAGTTGTTGGTGACACGGTGGGTGATCCCTTCAAGGATACCTCTGGCCCGTCTCTCAATATCTTGATGAAGCTTATGGCTATCATCAGCCTTGTATTTGTGCCCTTTTTCCAGAGCGCACATCAGTGGCTGATGGGCGTACTTGGACTAGGACAATAATAGTCATTTACTGTTAAAATCTAAGGGCTCGGGGGCTGTTCCTTCGAGCCCTTCGATTTTTTATAAACCGGCCTAGTGCCGAGAGGGTCATGTAGGGGGCAGGTGTGGCGATTAGAGTATTTGTGACGGGCGGTACGTTTGATAAAGAGTATAACGAAATTGATGGAACGCTCTTCTTCAAAGACTCTCACATCAACGAACTATTAGCCCTGGGTCGTTGTAAGCAAGATGTTATCTCGACAACTCTCATGATGGTCGACAGTCTTGAGATGACTGATGGCGATCGTCTCACGATCCTTGATAACTGCAGACGCTCTCAGGAAAATCAAATCATAATCACCCATGGAACAGATACCATGACCGAAACGGCTAAAGTTTTGGGGCAGGCTAATCTGTCAAAGACGATCGTCATGACGGGTGCCATGATCCCGTTCAAATTTGGTAGCTCCGATGGATTATTTAATATGGGTTGCGCCATCGGTTTTGTTCAGGCACTCAAGCCCGGAGTTTATATCGCCATGAACGGACGTGTCTTTAATTGGGATAACGTGAAAAAAAATCGCAAACGCGGTGAATTTGAAGAACTGTGATAATGGGGACACCCGACTGATTGACTATTGATTCGGCAGAGTCGGCGAGTATCACTTTTTTTGTCATGATTGAATTGGAGTTTTTCATAGCGCAGTGCAAAAATTTATCGTTCAATCACGACCTAGGCAACTATGGCAACTATTACCCCATCAAAAATGCTTATCGTATCAGGAATTGAGCTCGATATTCGCTCGCTCGAATCAAGTGACGCTTCGATATTCCTAGATTTTTTAGCTGAATTGCCGCACGAGTCAAATCATACGATGCAGTACGTTGGCAAAAAGCTACTGACGCTTGATGAAACAAAAAGCCGCATTGAAAAGTTCAGACTAGACCGGGCGACCTTAGATGTCGGCGTCTTTGACGGCTCAAAGCTTATTGGCTTTTTAAACTTTAGAATGCCTGACCCCGATCACCCATGGTTGCAGCACTTGGGTCGTTTTGGAATGATGATTCGTAAAGACTATTGGGGTCAAGGGATCGGAAAAAAGCTTCTTTCTCTGGTTGAACCTCATGCCGTCAAGATTGGCATTACAAAGATCGAAGCGGACGTTCGTTGTGCAAATGAGCGCGCAGTCGTCCTTTATAAGAATTTCGGCTATGAAATTGAGGGACGACGAAGACACGCCGTAAAAATTGACGGGGAATGGGGTGACGAGTTTTTCATAGCGAAATTTCTCGATAAGAAGTAACGATGGGCGTCCCGTTTTTGCCTTTTTTGGGGAGAGAAAATATGGCGACCTTCTTTGGAACGCTAGGCTTACTGGCAACTTGTGCGTTCTTCGTGTTCTTGTTCCTCATACCGAGGATCTAGCGTGGAACACCCGCTTGATTGACTATTGATTGCGCAACATTTGAGGTTTTTTCGTACTTTATTGACCTAGCGGCACCGTCATGATTGGTTTTAGAAACCCAGGAGACGTTTCAAGTTTTTGAATGCCGCGGTCAGATTTCGGCGATGGATCCGGACGCTTTAAAAACTCATTGTAGAAACCAATAATATCGATCATTCCGCCTCCGGTGGCCAGGGGAACAAATACCATGGCTCGGCGCAGGTTTTGATTTATCTCGGTCTCGGTACCATAGTGGATAACTGCTATTTTGATCTGATTATCGCGAACGGACACGTCTGGGCCTGCGGCTTCTGGGGTGCTGAAGCCTTTTTCCCGCCACTCAAAGGAAAAATCCACATCGACTTGGCGCCAGTGTGTTCGATTTAGTTCATAAAGTCCGTGGCTGTTTGCGGGAATCGAGTTGAGTGCTGTCAACAAAATGGCGCGTGCGTAGGAGCTCTCGCCGAACACCTCGGCATTCCACTGGCCATTGTCGTCTTTTTAACTGTCGCGCGGGCTGAGCCTGATCGTCGAATGTGATAAATTTTATTTGGGACATCCACTCTAGCTCGCACGTCTTCGGCAAAGGCTTCGATGTGCTGAGAGCTTCGCACCGCTGCCACGAGTGCTTTGGCTCGACTCTCGGGCCCGTCACCAGATGTTGCCTGGTTGCTGGATTCAGAGAAAGACGGGTCAGAGCCAGAGAATTTCGGAAGTAAGTGTTCGTAGCTTACGCCCGATGGGCCTTGGGGCTTTCGTCCTAGGTCCTGGGCGATGATCGCTTTCGATCGTTTAGGCTTTTTGGAGTCTCTATTTATAGTTAATTTTACGAAATGACCCGAGCCCAAACGCCCAACATGCGGGTCGACTATGGTGTCGTGGCCAGGGGATGGTTTGAAAAATATGGGCCAAATCTGCGGAAGACCAAACCAGGCCGTGTGAAAAACCAAAGACATGAGGCAGTAGATGAGCCAGCGGTGCTTTCTGTGATGGCCAGACGACATTCCCCTGGGTCCCTTAGTAGACATGCGACTTTACCGGTGAGTTCTATATGATGTAGTTATAAAAATCGATTCCAAAGCGAGTATGATGTGAGGATGACAGCTCGTTCAATAGTCAACCAGGTGGGTGTCCCTTTTTTGTTCAAAATCGGCCGAGCCTTGTCCCACGTCGTGACCGTTTAGAGTGACCTTATAGTGTATCGGAGAGACCTTCGATATCATGGCGCTCACGCCGCAGTATTTTGTCAAACTCTTTTCGACCGCATCGTTTATCATATCAGGAGTGATGGCCGCGGCTTCAACGGTAAAATGAAGGTGGATGGCATCAAAGATTCTTGGATGTTCGATTCGCGGTTCAGCATCCGCGGAAATGTGCAGTTTTTGTGGGATGATGCGGTACTTTTTGAGACTGGCGATAATATCCATTCCCGTGCAGCCTAAAATACAAGACAAAACGAGTTCCTTCGGACTTGGCCCCTGATTATCACCGCCGGCCGCTTCTTTGGTGTCCATAGTAAACGAGTGTTCGCGGATCTTAGACTCAAACCTGAACTTGCCAGCGTGAACCACTTCTGCGTGCATAGTTACGTCATATCTCCTTGATGTTTTCGTCCGTCACCTGGAATAGGAAAACTGGCCAGCTGCTTTCGCGGCCACTGTCAAACGCCAATTCCGATTTTGGAAAGTACATGTCCCACTTATTCGTCATAGACTGTAGCCGGTTAGCAATTTCATGACGGTTTAATCCGTAGCGAGCCGCCTCCGCGCCGAGACTGCCCAATCGATGGCCGATGATTTGATAGTCAATCTTACTAGCAGCCTGAGCGGTGGTGAAGTAGTCGTTATCTGAGAGTGGAGTCTCGATAGAGTTGGGTAGGTTGCGGTAGTTTCCAATAAAGTCGACGAAGATGGCGCCCTGCAACGTCTCTTCTCTAGGGATCACCAGGGCTGGAGACCTCCATTGCTGGTTACCAGCGAACAGTATTTTATTACCTGGCAATGATGTTCCGAGGATGTTGACAATGTGGCGCACCATTCTGAAATTATCCAGAATCAAAACGGCTGGTTTGTCGGAGCTATTAGCAAGGCGCGGCACCTGAGATTTAACCGCGTTTAAAATAGATTGTGGATTTTCGGGGTTATAAGATGCTTGGGAAAACGCATAACCGCCGCCCAACTCCTGCCGCAGGAGTTGATAGAGGTCCAGATTAGCTCCGTGCGGATAGAGCGTCGTAATCGTCTTTACAGAACTTGATCGAAAGTGGTCGGATAACCTATTAGCCAGTCGTTTAATAGGAGGGTAAACCCGCATCGTTTGCTTGGTCAAACCCAGCTGTGCATGGGGATTTACGATCAGCGCAGGTGTTTGTGTTTGATCCGCCAACTGCGCCATAGCGTTGGCGTGGCTCACCGATAAACCACCAATCAATATCGCAACTCGCTCTATGTGAACGAGCTCGGCGACAGCTCTCACGGCCTCTCCTAGGTCTTTGCCGACGCGTCGGATGACCAGAGCTTTATCAGGAGAATATCCGGACTGTGCTAATTGAATTTTGACTTGATCGAGGATTGTCTGCAGAGCCGCTTCGTTAGTAGAGTCAGCAGGTAGTATAAAACCTAATCTGTAAGTTTTTGAGGCGAATATCGTCTCGAAGTCATTTAAAATTTCACCGCGCTTCTTAAATGACTCACAGTGCTGTGGTTTGTAGGATGCGATTCGCTGAGGCCATTGCAATTTAGTCTTTTGCTCGTTTGAAAGCGATGTGATTGACGCAAGTAAGGTGGCGGGAATGACGTCGATAGCCTTGGTGCAGTACTTCTTGGCACGGTAGTGACGCGGCGTTAGAGCTGTTTTCTCGATCTTGTTTGAACTGGTGAGGATGTCCACGGTTCGATCTGGGCCAATCAGTCGACAACTGCCAGACAATACTACAGTCACAAGTAGTGCGAGCGCGTTATGTCGTCTAAAAACTGTCAAAACTCTTCCCCCAAAAAAGACTCATTCGCCAAGCTTAAGTTCGCGGTAAGCCCCTTTATCTGTTTTCAGGCTTCTCATGTCGGCTGCCGCTTGCGATTTTTTTGGTGTTTTGCCTTCAGGAAATAGAGCTGTAATTCCTTGATCAGATGGATTGCCGTAGTCCGGATCAATCGTTACTGGAACTAAACCTTCCGCAGTTGGCCAAGGTGTTGTTGGCAGACCTATGACAATAAGACCATCTAAGAAGGTTTTCCAAATAGGCAATGCCAAGGATGTCCCGCTCGAAGCGTCTCCCAGTGGTGAGTGGGCGTCACCACCGACCCAAACAGTAGCAACGATGTCTCTCGTACAGCCGGCGAACCAATTATCCCGCGAGTCATCTGATGTGCCGGTCTTGCCAGCTGCGTAAGGTGCCATGTAGGCGATGGAGCTGGCGGTTCCGTAAGAAAGTACGGTTTGTAGTCCTGATCGAAGCTGCTCGGCGACGTCCGTATCTAGAGCTTTAATGGGTGATTGCGACGCTGGGTCATAGGAGAAAAGTACGTGACCATCGCGGTCCTCGATTTTGGTAATGGCATAAGATTCGTGTCGTATACCTTGGTTAGCAATCGTCCTATAGAGGGCATCGACATCGAACATGGTGGCGCTAAATCCTCCAATGGCGACACCTGTCTCTAGCTTCATGGGAGATCTCACACCCATCAGTTCAGCGCGGTCAATAACCGTTTGCATTCCATATTTTTGGGCTAGGCTAATAACAGGAGTGTTCAAAGATTTTGCCAATGCTTTAACGAGGGTGGCCTCGGTCATATCGTCACCTTTGTGGTTTTTCGGTCGGAATTTTCCGACCGCAACTGGACTTGCATAAACGAGATCCGACCAAACCATCCCATGCTCGAGGGCTAGGCTGAAAACCACGGGTTTAAACGCAGACCCTGGGGACCTCTTTGCAGTTACGGCCCTGTTGAATTGAGACTCTCGAAAGTTTCGCCCACCTAACATGGCGAGCACAGCGCCCGTTTTGGGATCAGTCGCAAGAAGTGCTGCTTCGATCCTTTCGGGGGGCTTTTTCCCACGCCGCGGATTATCATTGATTTTGGTTTGAAGGGCATCAAGTGCCGCCGCATTTTCGGATACAGCACGATTGGCGACTTCTTGGAAATTCCGATCAAGGGTCGTCGTTATTTTATATCCACGATCATTGAGAACAGTATCGTCTTCCCCGAGCAGCTCACCAACTTCGTTTCGGATCCAAGAGATAAAGAACGGCGCAATAGTCTCGTTAATTGGCACCCATGGTTTGAATTCGAGAGGCTTGTTCCGCGCCTCTTCAATCTCGTCCTTCATTGCAAGTTTAGAGTCAAGAAGAGCGTCCAAAACAACTTTCTGCCGCTTTATGGCACCTTGGGGATTCTTGTGCGGATCATAGGCACTAGGCGCTTGAAAAAGACCGGCCATTAAAGAAAACTCAGCCAAGGATAACTCTGGAAGAGGTTTTCCAAAATAGACGACAGAGGCCGCGCCGACCCCGTAAGCGCCGTGACCCATGTACATGGTGTTGAGGTATAGCTCTAAAATTCTTTCTTTCGATAGATTTTTTTCGACGTAATAAGAGAGAATAATTTCCCGTAATTTCCTTGAAACCTTTTTTTCCCGGGTTAAAAGGTAATTTTTGACCAGTTGCATGGTGATCGTCGAACCACCCTGTTTGAGGCGTCCAGATGTTATGACGCTGAATAGCGCCCTGAGCATGGAGCGCCAGTTAACACCCTCGTGCTCGAAAAACTTTCTGTCTTCTATCGCTAGAAGCGAATGCACCATTCCGCGGGGAATATCTTTGTAGGCGAACTCAATATGAAAGTGATTGTAATACTCCCCGATCTTATTGCCCGATCGGTCGAAAACAACTGAATTGTCAGGGATGATGGCTGCTGTAAGTTTTTTAATCTGCTCGTCTTCGCTCTCAAAAACGCCGGAGGACCAAAGATAACCGCTCAGCGCCATCATCATGATGATTAAAACGCCTGATATGACAGCTAAAATTCTGACCTTGTGCTTGCGCTCCATGATCGACCAGGACCTCCTTGGCGAAGCTGCCGACTATAGCATCTAAGTTACCGATTAGAAAGAAGAAATAATGATGTCAACAGGCTCGGCTTTTGATATGGTTTTGTCGTTTCACCTTAATAGGCTGACAATATTTTGCTAAACCTTGGGGGCGACTGGGCGGTGCGAGTCATAGCAATTTTTATGATTTTATTTGGATTTTGCCATGTTGCGGTTGCTGCAGATGGTATGGCTGCCCGAGGCACGGTACTCTCCACTCGTAATGATATTGTTCGTTTTGATGTCCAAGGCGGTCTTGCAAGCCCATCCCCGGCCATATCCGCGGACGCATCGGCTCTTCTAACGAAATACCCCTTTGATGCATTAGGCATTGGAATGGGTTTTTCCAGGCATGAATTGGTTCAAGACAACGCTAGGTTTTCCGACGAGCATTTGGACCTCCTCTGGGAGCATTCGTGGCCGATTATTTCGGGATATCACGCGTTTCGTGTTCGAGGTGGTCTTGGGGTTGCCCGGGCCCATCGCGCGATGGACAAGAATGTGGCGAGTCAGGCCGGCGACGATCCTAGTCGAATTTATTGGGGTGCCCACGTTTGCGCATCGATGGGTTTTGACATCCCCCTTGCAGACCTCGTTTGGGCGCGGTTGGGTTTTAACGTTCAAAAGATACTTTTAGAGCGTACTCCTACTCAAAGTTCTGTGGTCGGTGGCTTGGTTTGGGGTGGTCAATGGTTTGGCATTGGTGATTGAGTTTTATAAGACCGCAAATAGTTGCGGGGGCATGTCGTTTTGATATGATAACCCCAAATTTTTTCATAATTTCATCTTGTTATGTTCCAAGTTTTTTTGCGATCTGAACAATGGAGGTTTGTATGAGTTTGTCGTTTCTAGTCTCGGCATTGTTGTCTTTTACCATCTTTGCAAGTCATGCCGGCGCAGCCGACGACAAGGAGTTAAAAGCAAAGTTCACAACCACAGAAGGTGTTTTTGAGGCGAAACTTTTTTACAAGGAAGCCCCCAAAACAGTTTCGAACTTTGTCGAGCTTGCTCGAAAAGGGTTTTACAACGGGCTCATTTTTCATCGTGTGATTCCGGATTTCATGATTCAAGGCGGTGACCCTAAGGGTAATGGCACAGGTGGTCCAGGTTATACTTTTTCAGATGAATTTGATCCTAATTTGAAGCATTCCAAACCCGGAATGTTATCCATGGCAAATAGTGGTCCTAACACGAACGGAAGTCAGTTTTTTGTCACGGTAAAAGAGACCCCGCACCTTGATAATCGGCACACAATTTTTGGTGAGGTTGTTTCTGGGTACGATGTCGTAAAGAAAATATCTCTCGTTAAGGCATCAAATGACAAGCCTCTTAAAGACGTAAAAATCGAGAAGCTTGAGATTATTGGTGATTGGTTCAAGCCGGTTGAAGTCAAGAAGTCCAAGGAGCTCACTCAGGACGATATTAAAAGCATTTCAAAGCGTCCTGTGGAATCTTTATTGTCAAAGATTGGCGATAGCCAAGGATTTGGCGCGCTATCACAGGCAACCTTCACTGATGGCATGGCCCGAGGTGATCAAATTCAGGTGCGATATACGGCCAATTACTCGAAGTCCAAGGGTGCGCAGTTTATTGGAATATTTACGGTGAAAAATGGCAAGGCCGCTGAAGTGCAGCAGTTTCAGTTTGCGCGCGGACAAGGGCAATAAATTTTGGTCAATGACGGGCCATCCATCACACCTAAGACCTCTCGCGAGCCGGATGAAGATTTAAACGATCTGTATGACGCTGAGAGGTCTGCGGGTCGTTGGTATCGCCGGCGGCGGTACTGGGTGCTTCTCGCTGTCGTGATTTTTTTGATTTGGTTTGTTCCTTTTGTTCCAGCGTTATTTTTTTCCACAATAACGGTTACTCGATTGGATGCTCGAGGTTATCCTATTGACGTCGATGTGGGGCCAGGGACAAAGCAATGGGTTGACATCGAAAAAGTGTCGCGTCACTTGGTAAATGCCGTGATTGTCGCTGAGGATGCTAAGTTTTATCGACATCATGGTTTCGATTTTCAGGCGATCGCCAAGGCTATCGAGCTGAATCGGAAAAAAGGGCGATACGTCCGGGGTGCATCCACTATCAGCCAGCAGGTAGTCAAGATCGCATTTTTAAGCCGAGAAAAGACGATCGTGCGTAAAATCAGGGAAGCCATGGGAACCCTGTTGTTAGAAGTTCTCATGTCGAAGGATAAAATTTTAGAGTGGTATATCAATCTCTGTGAGTTCGGCGGTGGCATTTATGGTGTGAAGTCGGCTGGCGCATACTACTTCAAAACTAGGCCAGAACTTCTTACAATCGAACAGGCTGTAAACCTAGCTGTGGTTATTCCCAGTCCTAACAAGTGGAGTAAGGGGCTAAGAGCTAAATCGTTGACGCAATTTGGTCAAAAACGATTTGCTCGCATTGTGAATAACCTTCATCTAGCGAATTACATCACTGACGTTCAGCGCCAGACCGCGCTGGCCCGTGGAAATTTTGGATACCCAATTACAGGTTATGGCGTCCTCAGTGATGATGACGACGATTGTGGTGGAGATAAAGAGTGTGAGGACGGATCAGCCGATACTCGGGACGGCAGTCAGGCGCCAGCCGCGGAGCAACAAGTCCCGCCGGATGTAGGGAGTAGTGCTCCGCCAGTTGGGGATGAGTTGGAGCAGCCAACGACCCCGACAGAGTCACCTACGGACCATGTGGCGCAACCTGAAGATGACGGCGGCGATCAGGTAAATGAACCGACAGCGGAGGAGCGACCATGAGCACTCTGTACTCAGTTATTGTTGCTGGCCAGTCATTTTACTTTTGGTCCATCATGGCTATGGGCGCTTGTGTTGGTTCATTCATGAATGTGTGTATTCTTCGAATTCCAGAGCAGAGTTTTTTTAGTCACTTGCGTTCAGTGTGTCCGTCTTGTGGAAAACAAATTCCAGCGTGGTTGAATATTCCCATTTTTGGTTTTTTTATGCTGCGGGGGCGAGCTCAGTGTTGTAGCGCAAAATTATCGTGGCAGTATCCCCTGATCGAAATAGCCGGCGCGCTGATTTTTGCGGGAATGTATCTGAAGTTTCCTTTTTTGGGTTGGTCTATTTCTGGTTCGGAATTTGAAATCAATCAATTCATTCGGTGGGTGCATGCATCATTATTTGTGTCTCTTATGCTTATCATGAGTGTCATTGATGCAAGGCTCATGATTATTCCGGATGTTTTAAGCATAGGTATGATTGTTGCCAGCCCACTCGTTGTCTTGGCACATCCTGATTTGGATTTTAAGTCATCAGCTGTTGGAATTTTTTTGGGGGGTGGAATTCTCTACCTTGTGGCTTGGGTTTACTGGTTGATTCGCCGCGAATATGGCCTAGGTTTTGGAGATGTCAAATTACTTGCCGCCATTGGTGGCTGGTTAGGTTGGCAGGCGGTTTTCCCCACCCTATTTTTGGGTAGTATAACGGGGACATTAGTAGCGGTGGCAATCATGTTAGTAGCTAGGCGATTTTCTTGGCAGATGAAAATTCCCTTTGGACCTTACCTTGCGATCGGAGCAGTCAGTCACCTTTTATGGGGCGCTGAGTTCTTCCTAATTTTCGTGGGTACTCAGCCACAAAATTAGATATGTCCGTGCTTGGTATTGTGACAAGGTGATCGGCAAACCTCATTGATTACGGCGGGATTATCCCGCAATGGTGCTGAAATGATCTGTGACACTTTGGTTCCAGGGTGCTACTAAATAGGGGTATAATGGTAGATAGTTTTGGTGCCGGATTTGAAATTTTAGGAGATCGATCGTGGTGTCCGAATTAAGTTCAATCAATGAGTCGATATCAGCTGCGGCATTGGCGGCTCTCCGGACGCCTCCCGCGGTTTATGGCACATTTCAAGGCACCGAGCTGGAGTTTGCGCGATACTGCTCTGAGCAATTTGAATCTGAGGTTAGCTTAAAAGGTCTACTGAGAAAGCTAGTCGCCATGCTGGCAAGCTGGACTGGCCTTGAGAGAGTTGAATACTTTACAACTGCGGTAGTTGATCAGGGGTTGCGAGCAGAGGAAGCTCCGATATCGTTTCCAGGACAGAAAAGCTTTGACGATCAATCTGTGCAGGATATTACTCAAGCGTTGAAAAGTCGAATGGCCTTCCAAAGGGCTGGAGCCTATGGGATTGCAATACTGACAATCCAGGGGTGTAATCACTGGTGTGCAAAATTTTCGGGGCCTCCTGGTACCGAGGGAGTTCTGGTATGGACGGCGCAGGATGTTATGCGGCGAACTAGCAACTCAACGTCGGAGTCCAGTCCTTCACAGGGTCGCCAACAATTTGAATTTTTGATAGAGTCCGCTCAGCAGGCTGCTAAGTGGTTGCTCCGTCTCGATCATGCCCAAGCTTTGCTGTACGAGGATGATGTAACGGGGTTGTTTAATTTTCGGTATCTTGATGTCGCACTCGACAGTGAATTTCGTCGTCTTCAAAGATTTCATTCTCCGTTCAGCGTTCTATTCATAGATATCGACAACTTCAAACAAGTTAATGATATCCACGGTCACCTTGTTGGTAGCAGTATCCTGCGACAAGTTGGTGGGCAGATCAGATCAGCCCTGCGAGACGTGGATGTAGTCATTCGCTACGGCGGCGATGAGTTCGTCGTTGTGCTGATTGGTACAAATAGCGGTCAAGCATTACAGGCGGCTGAGCGGGTTAGAAATCAGATTAGTCGATTTGGATTTTTAGCTGAAGGTAAATTTGAAAGCATCAGTATAACGGCTTCAATCGGTGTAGCCTCTTGCCCACAGCATGCGCGTGATAAACAGTCACTTTTAAGGTTGGCTGATGAAACCATGTATGCTGCTAAACGCGGTGGGAAGAATCGTGTGATTATGGTTCAAGATAAGTCCGATAAGGCGGCAGTTAGTCTTACCCTGCCACGAGGAGCCAAATGATGAGCCAGTCTAGCGCGCTTGCTGCCCCAAAGCCGGTGTCACTGAGTCAGGTTACCATGACGGAAATGGTTCTACCGCAGCATACGAATGCATTGGGCAGTGTTTTTGGCGGCACGGTGATGAGTTGGGTGGATATAGCTGCGGCTACGTGTGCTATGCGACATTCCGCTCGGCAGGTGGTCACAGCGAGTGTGGATGCCATGCATTTTCTGGCGCCCGTCCGACTGGGCTGGATCATGACCATTCAGGCATCCGTCAACTACGTTGGCGGAACGAGTTGTGAGATTGGGGTTAAAGTCATGTCGGAAAATCCTATTTCTGGTGAGCGATTTCACAATGCATCGGCTTACTTGACGTTTGTTGCTTTAGATAGCCATAGTCGCCCAACGGTGATCCCTGGCTTGATCCTACAGTCAGACGATGAGCGACGAAGAAACTCAGCTGCCCGTCTCAGGCGTGAGAACCGATTGAAACTGAAAAACGAATTACATGTCAGACGCGACAATCCATAATACGAGACCGAATTATTTCGTCTCTTTTTTTTTGATGTTTTTGGCCTGTATTGGCATAGCAAATGGTCCGATCCATGGGCAGGGATTAGTGCCACCTATGCCCAAAGATATCGAAAAAACACGCGTAAATTTGATGACGGTGGGCTCTGGCGAAGCACTTTATTCGAGATATGGTCATACCATGTTGAGAGTTATAGATCCCTCAAACAATCTAGATTATCTGGTTAACTGGGGTATCTTCGACTATTCCGATCCTCTCTTTATTCCCAAGTTTTTCCGTGGCGTTATGATTTATCAACTTGGATTCACCGGTACAGGTCCCACGATTGATTATTATCGTGATGTAGAGCGAAGACCCATAGTTGAAAGCGAGTTAATACTGACGCCTCGCCAAAAGCAGAAGCTGTTTGACAAGATTTTTTGGAATGCCTTGCCGGAAAACTATAAGTATCCATACCAATACTTTCGAAATAACTGTGCCACTATAACAAGAGATTATATTGACGAGGTTCTTGGGGGGGCTCTAAAAGCCAAGTACCAAGAGGTCTTGGCGGGCGTGACGTACCGTGATTATTCCCGGCAGAATTTTGCAAGTCATACCATTGTGGGATGGGGATTAGATGTTCTTTTTAATAGTGACACTGACCGGATACTCTCACGGTGGGACGAGATGTTTTATCCGCCAAGGCTTCGTGAACATCTGGCTAAAATGCCTAGCTTAGATGACGAGGGGCGAGCACATCCGTATCTTAAGCTTTTGTCCCAACAAAATGTCGTCGTAAATCTTCCAGAGCCGAGTCGCTACGCAATTGACGGATATGGCCTGACGTGGTTAATGTCCGGAATACCACTTTTCATAATTAGCGTCATAATGCTTACGAGATGGCGGCAGCAGCGATTGGATTTACCGGCTTGGTGCTTTAGGCTATTTGGTTTTGTGAGCATATGGTGGGGTATGACACACGGTTTTTTTGGTCTCATACATTTGGGAGCTTGGATATTTTCAGGTCACACCGATCTACACGGGAATGTGAACATGATCATATTTTGGCCTATTGATATGCTTGTTCTGGTGCTTGGAATTCAAATGGGTTTTTTGGGTCGTGCATGGCGTTTTAATGGCCGACTTTCAAGACGTTTCTGGCATAAATTCGCGAAACTCCACATCTTGGCGCTTCCGGTTTTTGTAGCGATATCGATTTTTGGCTTATCGGCTCAGAATACAACTCGTGTTCTGACCTACTTGGTGCCTCTATCTCTGCTATACTACCTTGTGATGTCCAGACTAACGATGTGTGAATCTGCTTCTAGACCTGAGGGACAGCCGGTATATGCATGAAACGCGGAAGGATTACGAGCCCCTCTTTGAGAGAGGGAAAAAGGGTGAGTTGGAGGCTTTTGAGGCTCTCCTAGCGTCTGAAAGTGGGCGTCTTTTTGATTATTTGATGCGGATGAATGGCCAAATTTCCAGGTCTTACGAGATCATGCAAGAGTCATTAAGTGGGATTAGCCATATAGCGGATCAGAAAGAAGACGTGCAGGATCTTCTGGTCCTTCTTTATAAGACAGCGCGGTCTTTTTCGATTGAGATATGGAATGCAGATACGTCAAAGTTGGAGAATTCAGCTTATTTTTCGAATGCCGGTTCTCAGATTGACTCGAAAACCGCAATTCAACTTGTTGAATTGGAAAAAGTTTTAAGATCGCTCCCTGCCAAACAGCGCGAGACATTACTTTTAAAAGCGCGATATGGATTTGCAGAAGAGGATATAGTTGCGATAACAGGCTATTCGGTCGATGATGTTCAGGAGTTTTTATCGCAGAGTATGAGTGTTCTAGAGGCCGCAACTGATCATAATACGGCGAAGATCTTAAAATTAATTGAACAGCTCTTATTTTTCCCTATTCCTGAACATGGTGATCAGGGGACGCAAAATCTTAGCTTAGTTGTACGTGATCTTAAAAAGTCATCGAAATCTGTCCGTATCGGACTTATCCGAGTTATTGGCGGACTATTTTTGATCATCGTCGTTACTTTTATCGTATTGAACTACCGGTCAATCTCCGAATACTTACAAGCTATTTTGGAGCTTTAGGATTCTTGATTTTACCGGTCTTGCGTTTGTTTTTATCAATTGTTTTTTGAATGTCTTTACCGATCCTGCGTAGCTCGCTGTTGCTGGAGGCTGTGAGTTCTTTTGCTAATTCTTTGGTAAAATACTCTGGATCAATCGGCGCGAGGTGAACCAAAGTATGGACGTCGAAGTACTCGCTGACGCCTTGCATCTCGGTTGAAGTTTTATGGCCGTCAATCTTAATTCGCTCAAAATATATATCTTCCACTTGAGCAATTTCAGAGTGAATTCGGTGGGCGAATCGGTTTAAAAAATCATCAAGGTCCTTTTGTGATTTTACGGAGCTCTTTATGGATTTGAACTGAGAAACCTTGGCGATCTTAGCCTCAAAGAGGGGGAGCCAAAGGTTAAAACTTGCATCGATTGCCGCAGTCTGTGATTTTTTAATCGCGATCGGTAGATCTCGCGATTTTGGGAAAGCGTAGTGAAAGCGGCTTTCCTTAGCCGTATTGATCAATTGATCGCTTGGAGAGTCTACCCAAGTTGGTCTTGTTTCCTTGTTGCGCTCAATGACAACGCCATCGGGACGTGAATCGCGGGAGAGATAAACGCAGCTCAAAGTACCGAAGCCGAGGAGTGCTACCAGAGAGTAGAAAGCTAAAAATTGATGAATTTTCATTATTTTTTTTCTTGGCCGTTATTCTTTGGCTGCGTTTTCCCATCAGTTGATTTCGCCGCTCGGTGGGAGCGAATTTTTTCAAGGACGCGAGATAAAAGTCCCGGGTTGCTCGAAATGATCGAGCGAACCGCTTCGTATTCGTCCATGTTACCCCGGGAGCTGGTTTTGGGAATTCCGTTGTTATCGGAAGACTTTTTTTTATCTTGCGAATCACCGAACATGGGGTTCCCTCCAATCGGCGTCTAACGGCCGAAGACTAACCCCATTGTACCATGAAAATATCAAAGAAAGTGATACAGAAGCCCGAGGGACGCCCCTTGGCTTCGGCGTTTGATCTTTAGGTCCACTAGTTTATCTTCGGCATCAGCAGGGCGCTTAAAAAACGTGGTAGCGTCGCTCCAGATTATATGGACGGCCGTGTCCAGAACAAAGAATAAATCTGCGCCGAAAAAAAACTGGAAAGATTCACCCGTCAGTGAGGCTCTTTGCCAGGAGCCATCGGCCCGCCGTGTTTTTAGGTCATTAAAGCGTTCTAATTGGGCTCCGACGCCTGCGATAATCCGACCAGAGGGGTCGTAATTATAGGTGAGACCCGCTTGGACTCCTGGTAAAAACCAAGAAGGCGTTGGTTGAAATTTATCGTCGATTTTTTTCTCGTCCGCTAAAGCGTAGCCAGCGCTCGAGCCGAGAAAATAACCTGTCTTTCCTGCGATCAGAATGTGGAATGTATAATTACCAACGAGTGTTACGTGCCTGGATCGATAGTTTTCGCTACGAAGGTCGCCAAATTTGTCGACAATCCATGTGGTTGATGAATAACCTGACTCAAGGCTCAAATTATGATCACGCCGAAATCCTCGAACATATCGGTCCCAAACGTGGGGAGACAGCTCTAGGGTTCTGATGTTATCGGGCTGATTGCTCACGGATTCGCCTATGGAGGGGGCAGTGAGGCCTTGTATGGGCTCATGGTCTTTGGCGTAAACAGCTGAAAAAAAAGCAAAAAACAACCAGATGCCGATGAGTCGGGCAAATGAGATTTGCATTTTTTTTACCATGATTATTGGGCCTTATCTGCGGTATAAATGGTATCCCTTCGGGACAATGGCGACTTCAATGATAGTTGTTTGGAGCAAATGATGCAAAGTGATCCTTTTGAGTACCTGCAAAATGCCGGAAATCATTCCCAGACTTGGATTCTTCTCTTTGGTCCGCTGGCTCTTTTGTTTGTTCTGTTGGTTATTCTAGGAATTTATATTCGTTGGCAGCGTCAAAAAGCCTCCCGAAAGATGGAGGCAGATCTTAAGTCATTGTCAGCAGCATCCTCGAGAGGAAAACAAGATCAATCGCCAGCGATTGAATCTAAGGTGTCCGAGCAGCAATTAGATGAGCCTTCCTCATCAGAAGGAATGATGGCGCTGCTGAAGCGTGGTCTCTTGCGAACTAAAGATGCGATTAGTGGCGGACTAGAGGGTATCTTTTCCTCCGGCGCAAAAATTGACGACAGCACGCTTGAGCGTATTCATGAAGTGCTTTATCGGTCAGATGTGGGAGTTCAAGCTTCCGATCGTCTTGTGGGTAAAGTTCGACAGACTTTGTCGGGGCAGACGGTCGATTGGCCAACAATCCGTGCCGCCATCGCGGAAGCTGCTAAGACTATTTTCACCGATGCGGATCGACCGTTAAATCAACCTGAGACGGGTTTGTACGTTCTACTTATTGTTGGCGTCAACGGTGTTGGAAAGACGACAACGATCGGTAAGCTGGCCTCAAAATTTAAAGCCCAGGGGAAGAGTGTCATGCTCTGCGCTGCTGACACGTACCGTGCGGCTGCGATTGAGCAGCTCACAATCTGGGGCGAGCGTAATGATGTCCCCGTTATAAAACAACAGCAGGGATCGGATCCAGCAGCGGTTGCTTATGATGGTGTGCAGGCGGCGAAGTCAAGAGGGGTCGATGTCTTGATTATCGATACCGCAGGACGGCTTCATAATAAAAATGACTTGATGGCAGAGCTTTCAAAAATAAACAAGTCGATTGGCAAGGGTTGTGAGGGTGGACCTCACGATACTTGGATCGTTGTCGATGCGACAACAGGTCAGAATGCGATCCAACAGGTTAAGGCTTTCAATGAAGTGACTCATATCACCGGGATCGTTGTCACGAAGTTAGATGGAACAGCAAAAGGTGGTGTGATTATTGGTATTGCTGACCAGTTCAAAATTCCCATACGCTATGTTGGTGTTGGGGAGGCTGTGAAAGATTTAAGACCTTTTAATCCTAGCGATTTTATGGACGGCATCCTCGGTGTCTAATCATCGCGGACTGATGTCAGTCCGGTTTCTGATCGGAAGGCATTCGAACGACCGTGCCACTTTGAGTAATCGGGAGCATGAGATTGTGGGTGTCAGAGAAAAAAACTGATAGCTTTGGGTATCGAATCCTCATCTGATATGCCCAGAAAAGTTGACGTCTCGGATGTCGATGATTGGCTAGGAGATCGAGAAGCTGAACCTCTTCTTCGGATAGATCTAGATCTGTTCGTCGTTCAATAGCAGCTTGGGCGGCATCCCTGACTTTCTGATCCAATTCAAACTGTTTTTGTCTTTGGCCAAACAAATCGAGCCGTTGATGCTCATCCTCATATAGCTCAGCGTACTGGTCCCAGTTCGACGCTAGGAGCGATAACGAAGGAATTCGGGTGTTAAAATGCCGAATCATAACCAAAATTTGATCGACTGGATGGGCGGAGGCCAGTGTGACAGCTACTTCAAGGTTTGTTGTTTCTTCATGTGCATCCAGTTCACGTCCCCGCGTAAATGCTTCAATAATTCTCTTCGTGGTATCGTCATCTGAAAGCGCTCGGTGAATAATTGGACGATCGTTATGCGCGTCACCGCGTCGTCCCTCCACAACTGATAATTTAGGAAAGCCTTTTTTGAAGGGCAATATTACGGCTTCGTGATGGCTTGGCGATTCCTTCAATCCTAGTTTCCACTTAGCCATATCCCACTGGATGCTAAGACTGAGGCTTTGCAGCTTTGGTGTTTGGCGTCCGTCCCCATACCTTGATTTGATAATGTGACGACCTTCAAGCTCCTCAATCGCTTGTTGAACCTCTCGCGCGCTATGACCTACGATCGAAGCTAAATCACTTTCCGTCGTAATAAGATTCTCTAGGCCGGTCATGGCGGTGTTGAGCAAATACATCATAATTGAGTACTGACAGGAGTTCATTTTCGAAACAGCGAGAACCTTGAAGCCTGACTCGCGTAGAAAACGTTGAATATTTGTATCCATCAGAATTGGTCCAAAAATTTAAATCAAAACAGGAAAATCTTGTCCGACTCTTTATTCTACCACGTAGAATTGTTATAGCTGATTTTGACGATAAGCGGCGATTATATCGGACCTTATTGCTCTATTATGTGCTTTTTCCAATCATCCTCGTTGAGCTTATGCTAATTACTGCTCTGATGCCCATTGAGCAAGCTGCTGCCCTGCAGATACTTGCTGGCCCGTTTTGACCAAGATTGAACCGGCACGCCCATCAAGGGATGCCTTGACCTCAAACTGCATTTTCATACTTTCAAGAACAAACAAAGTCTGACCTTTAGTGATCACGTCCCCGCCTGCGATGGCGACCTGGATCACTTTTCCCGGAACAGGCGCGGTCATGCCGTCCAAGGCGCCAGAGGTGGCTCCACTGCTTGCAATAGTTTTTCGTTCATCAATTCGGACCCAGTTGTGCCCTGAGGCGCCAATCCAATACTCAAATCGGCTAGGGGCTTTATAAATAACGAAACTGAAAGCTTCGTCCTTTTGACCTTTAATAAGTCTTCGGCCGAACCCGTATCTGCAGCTTGCGCGAGGATCCTGGGGTGACCAGGCTATCTGCCCAGAGATGATCTGTATCTCCTCAGACGACGTTTGCGGGGCGGAAGATGCATGGATATTAGGAAGTGAAAAAGAACTCTCCGTGATAAACGGTATTGTGGTGTGAGCTGCAGACGTCGGTGATGCTTCAAAGCCAGCCAAAGATCCAGCCTCTAGGCGGTTTAGTAAATGGTTAACCATAGGTTCGAGTTCGCTTCGTTTGCTGGATTCCCAGTTCAGGGCGTGATTCACGTTTTTTGCGATAAAATGTGTGTCCACCGGCCGTGCGGTTGTTTTTGGGTGGCGGACGAGCCACGTTAAAAATTGAATATTGTTTCGAGGGCCGGCAAACAATGTCCGTTCAAGTGTCTCCGCCACTAGCTCAAGTGCTTGGCGCCGATCGCCTGCTGAACAGACAAGTTTCGCGATCATGGGGTCAAATTTATCGGAGATCTCGTCAACTGTATCAACGCCGAGCTCCCAACGAATCCCTCGTCCAGAGGCTGGGACAAATGCTCTCACTGACCCTGGAGCGGGAAAAAAATTGTTGCCCGGATCTTCCGCGTAAATACGCACCTCAATAGAATGCCCTCGAGGCTTCAGTGTTGAAAACTCGGGCGGAAGGGTTTCTCCCCGGGCGACCCGTATTTGCCACTCGACAAGGTCTATGCCGTATATTTCCTCCGTCACGGTGTGTTCCACTTGAAGGCGCGTGTTCATCTCGAGAAAGTAAAAAGAAACGTCGTTGGGATTTGTCTCGTCGACAAGAAATTCTACCGTTCCCGCGTTGTCATAGCCTACCGCTGAGGCAAGACTTGACGCAGCTGCATGCATCGACGAACGAACGTTACTTGGCAGATCTGGAGCCGGCGCCTCCTCCAAAATTTTTTGATGGCGTCTTTGAAGCGAGCAGTCTCTGTCCCCCAGGATACAGACGTTACCATGTTTATCAGCTAAAACCTGCACCTCAACGTGTCGCGGTGCTGGAAGATACTTTTCAACTATGAGAGATGGGTTACCGAACGAGCTGTACGCCTCTGCGGAGGCCCTCTGTGCGTTGGTGAGTAAGTCCTCACGTCTTTCAACAATGCGCATGCCTTTGCCGCCGCCGCCAAAGGCAGCTTTCATGAGGACAGGTAAGCCGTGTTGCGCGGCGAATCGCTCTAGTTCCTGAGTTGCAGCTGCGCCACTAGACTCCAAATTGATGCCGTTGATGCCTGGTAAGCAGGGCACTTTGGCTTTTTGTGCGTGCTCGCGGGCTGTGGCTTTGCTCGCCATGGCATCGATCGCTCCCGGACGCGGGCCAATCCAGGTGAGGCCAGCTTTTATGACGGCCGAGGCGAAATCTGGGTTCTCTGATAAAAATCCGAAGCCAGGATGCACAGCGTCGCAGCCGCAGGATTCTGCCAAAGAAATTATAAGCTGGGAATCAAGATAGGTCTTGGTTGACTCGTCCGGAACATTAACAAATTCCGTGACGAGGCCAAATAAGTATGCTGGAGGGGTATTCCGAGCTGAAATGGCTACTGTGGCTATACCAAGTTTCTTGGACGACTCTGCAATGCGTCGTGCGATTTCACCACGGTTTGCTATGAATATTTTCTTGATCTTTGCGGTCACGCCACCCGTCCTGGAAAAATTTTTACGATTCTAGTTTGCGAAGCCAAGGTGGCTCCGTTTTTGAAAAAAAACAACTTAGTCCATCCTGACCATCCTTACCGGTGCGAGCCTTTGCAATAGCTTCCACGGTATGGTGGCTTTGCCTTAAAGCGTTTTCCCGCAATGCAGTAAAAAGCTGGTTGATGGATATTTGCGCGCTGGGTGAACAGGCCAATAATAGGTTGAGTTCTTCGGCTAACTTTTGATCAGGTGAGTCAGTGACAATCTCAACCAAGCCTGAGTCAAACGCGTCACGAGCTGAGAATACCATTCCAGTTAGCGCAAAACGCTTAAGCATGCCCGATTTCATTTTCCGAAGCAAGTAGGGCGCAATCACGGCCGGAAGAAGCCCGAGCTTAACCTCGCTTAAGCAGAATTTTGCATCCTCTGCTGCGATCGCGTAGTCGCAGCATGCAATCATGCCAACGGCCCCGCCGTAGGCGGCACCCCGTATCAACGCGATTTTTGGGATCGCAAGATTGGCGAGGGAATCAAACATCTCAAGTAGCTTGGACGCGTCCTTGATATTTTCATCATAAGATAATTTCGCGGACGTTTTCATCCAGTTTAGATCGGCACCACCCGAGAAGTGTTTTCCTGAGCCTGTGATGACCAACGCACGGACGTCGCTCATCAGAGTAAGTGCTTTAATGTGATCGGTAATTTCAACCATCATCGCGAACGAGAATGCATTGGCCTGTTCTGGTCTGTTAAGTTCGAGGCGCGCAATACGACCGCCACCAGCGAGTGATTTGAACTCAAATTTTGTAGTGTTGATGGCTGTCATGTTCACCGGAATCTATTTTTTTCAACATCGTCGAGCACGTCTTGTGGTATCGGCGCCATCTGTCTCAGCAGGGCTTGTGCGAATGTTTTGCCTTGAGCGTCGGTTCTCAAAGTGAGGGTGCCGCCGCCGCCCAACGAAGCATCTAGGAGAAAGTTAAAGCCGTTCATGTTTTCCAGCTTGTATCGAACAACCGACCCATGACAGATTTCCTGGAAAAGATCTTTTACTTTTTGAGCGGTCAACCACGTCTCAAGCCATGCAAAAGCTTTAGGGCTTCTTGCAAGGATGCCAATGTTGGCCATATCCCCTTTATCGCCTGAACGCCCCAAAGCGATTTTTGAAATGGGAGTAACTATGTCTGCACCAGAGGTCTTCATGGCAGTTGCAATGTCGCAAGATGGTTGAATTGCCCTCTGGGTTTGAATTTCTGGTGCCGAAAAGTTACCAATCACATCGGAATCCACGACTTTTTCATCGCGGATACCGTTATTAAATAGGGCGATTTTTGGCTTGACCGCAGTTTTGGGCATGAGTGCAGGCCAGTAACTTACGACTTCTGCGGGCTTTGGCGCTCCGCCTAGTACGCAGACGCCTGGTGGGCCGCTCAGTATAAGCGCCGGAACCATTTTGCTAAACTTTCGAAGTTTTCCCTGATCGTGATCCCGTGCCCCAACGCGGAGAATGATCTCATTGCCATCCTCCATTTGACCGAGGCTTCGGTGGCAGGCGTTCCAACCAAAATACTCGGTTTCTGTGGCGGCAAAATTTCGACCAACTTTGTTCCAGAAGATCCGGGAAAAAGTCTCGGATTTACGTCTTGCATCCGGGCCTGATATGCAGATGGAACCTAGCACTTTAAAGCCGTCTTGATATGCCATAGAGACTTTGTAAAGGGGGGTTGGTTCAAACCCTTTAACGCCTGTGATTTTAACCCGGTCTCGTCCATCCGATTCAAGAAGGATTGAGGAGAAGTCTGCGACCACGTCAGGTGTAATATAGGCTTTTGGATTGCCCATTTCGTAAAACAGTTGCTCTCGGACCGTGTCGATTGAGACAAGGCCGCCTGTATTTGGATGTTTGGTTACGACAAAAGTCCCATCATCATTGACCTCGATAATGGGATACCCCATTTGGTCAAAAGATGGCACCAAGTGCCAGTCTGTGAAATTTCCTCCAGTGGATTGGCACCCACATTCGATGATATGGCCGGCTACGATGCCGGCTGCCAATTTATCCCAGTCGTGATTATTCCAGCCAAACTCATGAATCATTGCAGCCAGTGTGATTCCTGTGTCGGTGACACGACCAGTCACTATGATGTCAGGATCCCATTTAAGTGCTTCGACAACAGGACCAGCACCAAAATAGACGTTAGCCGCCTCAACCTTCCCGGAGATTGTCTTGAAATCCCGCCCGTCTTCCATGTTCTGGAAATCACAGCCTTTGGCTCGGAGCTCTTCGATGGATGTTAATATGTCGTCGCCGTAGACGATCGCTATTTTAGGATTAAGATTTAATTTTTTTGCAAGCGCTGAAATGGCTTCTGCGCATGCGACAGGGTTCACACCGCCGGCGTTGGTAATGATCTTGGTTTTGTTTCTAAGAACGTCTGCGAGTACGTCCTCAAGCATAACAAGGAAGTCTCGGGCGTAACCAAGCTTGGGGTCGACACTTCGCTGTTTTTGCATGATGGACATCGTGATTTCAGCTAAGAAGTCCATGGAGATGTAATCGAGTTGACCACCTTTGACTTGGCGCGCAAGTGCAGAGGGATCATCTCCCCAATAACCGCCTGCATTTCCTATTTTAATGGTTTTTTTTCGCATGATTGTGTGACTCGCTAAATTTACATCCTAAAAATTCCAAACTTAGTCTGATCCCAAGTGTGGTGAAGTGTTGATGCTAGTGACATTGCTAAAATTTTGCGAGATTCACGTGGGTCAATAATGCCATCATCCCACAGTCTCGCAGATGAGTAGTAGGCACTACCTTCTCTGGCGTATTTTTCTAGAATAGGAGCTTTCATGTCCTGAATCTCCTTCTCACTTAAAGATAGGTTTTTTCTGGCCAATTGCTGTTGTTTTACCGTGACGAGTACGTCGGCAGCTTGTTCCCCACCCATGACGGAGATTCTGGCGTTTGGCCACATCCATAGGTAGCGTGGATCGTAGGCGCGCCCACACATGCCGTAATTGCCTGCGCCAAAACTTCCTCCGATCACCATCGTTACTTTGGGCACATTCGCGTTAGCAACGGCGTGGACCATTTTGGCACCATCTTTGGCGATGCCGCCGTGTTCATATTTTTTTCCAACGATAAAGCCTGTGATGTTTTGAAGAAATACTAAAGGGATCTGTTCCTGACCGCAGACTTCGATAAAATGGGCCGCTTTCTGCGCGCTTTCGGAAAACAAGACACCGTTATTTGCGAGGATGCCGCAAGGGATGCCGTTGATATGAGCAAAACCTGTTACCAAGGTCTGACCAAAATTCTTTTTAAATTCGAAAAGTTCACTACCATCAACGATTCTGGCGATAACCTCACGCACATCAAAAAACTTTTTAGAGTCAGTCGGTATAATTCCGAGAAGTTCTTCGGGATCGTAATTAGGCTGTCGGGGTTCGGCTAGTTTAACTGGAGCTTTGTCATGTTTGCCGAGATGTCTAATAATGTCGCGAATGATAGATAAAGCGTGCTCGTCATTATCGGCTATGTGATCAGCCACTCCGCTTATAGATGTGTGAACATCAGCACCGCCGAGTTCTTCGGCAGTTACATCTTCGCCAGTGGCTGCCTTTACAAGTGGTGGGCCCGCAAGAAAAATGGTGCCTTGACCACGTACGATCACGCTTTGGTCACTCATGGCGGGGATGTATGCTCCGCCTGCGGTGCAGAATCCGTGGACGGACGATATTTGAGGGATTCCCGCAGCGCTCATCCGAGCTTGATTGAAAAAAATGCGTCCAAAGTCATCTTTGTCGGGGAATACCTCATCTTGCATCGGGAGGAATGCACCGCCTGAATCCACGAGATAAATGCAGGGTAGACGGTTCTGCAGGCCGATCTCCTGGGCGCGCAGATGCTTTTTTACAGTAATGGGATAATAGGTGCCGCCCTTTACGGTGTGATCATTGGCGACTATCACTGTAGGTCGACCGCCGACGATGCCCACTCCTGTTATCATACCGGCTGAGGGAACGTCGTCCTCGTAAAGGCCTTGGCCGGCCAGTGCACTCAGCTCCAAAAACTCGGTGCCTGTATCAATTAGTTTTTTAACGCGCTCGCGCGCTGACATTTTCGTTTGATTTGAAGCTGATGACGGACGAGAGCTTGTGACGTCGAGTTTGTCTTTGAGTTCATGGACAGTCTTTAGAAGGGCGTCTCTATTGGCACTGAATTCCGCGCTTTTTGTATCGATCTGGCTTTGTATTTTCATTAAGAAGCGGTCCTATTTGGCTTCAGTTGACGACGCAGTCGCTGACGTCGCCCCAAGTTTTGACATCAAGCTCTTCGTTGTCGAGAATTTGCTGTAATACCCCATTTAATACTTTTACGTCGCCCACGGCTCGGTGACGTGCCTCAAATTTAAGTTTGAAGTGTTCTGCCAAGGTGTCGAGGTTATATTTGGGGAGTCCTGGCAGTACTTTTCTTGTCAGCTTTACTGTGCAAAAAGCTGGGCAGTTTAGTTCGTATCCGAGGCGACCGGAGGCAGCCTTTAGCATGCCCATATCGAACTCGGCATTGTGCGCGACTATGATAGATCCTTCCACGAACTTTAGGAACTTGGGTAAAACCTCAGCAATGTTGGGTTGGCCCTCTAACATGTCCTGAGAAATGCCGGTTAGGTTGACGATGTTTTGAGTTAGCTCAATGTCAGTGTGGACGAAGCTCCAAAATTCATCGATCACTTCACCGCCTTTTATTTTAAGGGCGCCAAACTCGATAATTCTGTCAAGGTCAGTGTCCAGACCCGTTGTCTCCGTATCAAATACAACCAAGGGGGTATCCGCTAGCTGAGCCGATGGCGGGACCATCCAATGGACCAGTCGACGTAAGGTAAAATGATGGTCATCTGAGGCTGCGTTATTGTTGGTGACACCACTTGGAAATAGGGCATCGTGAAATACTGAGTGACGAAGGAGCATCAGATGGTCCTCCGGCGCAGCCGTCTTTGCAACAAGGTGGAGCAGTTTAGTGCTACGAGCGTGGCTATGGCAAAAATAATCGCTTGGGCTGTGAGTGGTAGATGTCCGAGTAGTGGTATCCATAATGATAGAAACATTACAGGCAGCCATAGTACAGCCCGGGTAAAAATCTGAAGAGCTGGGTGAGCGGCTACAATCTGCGCCGCCGCGGGTCCATGCTCATAGTACCAGTCAATGAACGCTGCACCGGGCCTACTGTTTTTGAGCACGACGTCTCGAAACCAGCGTAGAGGTCTCAGGTTTTTGTGTAGCGCTGTTCCATATGCGGCGGTTGCTATAAAGCATTTGGGATCACTCAGAGTGGCTTCATCCTCCCCGTTATGTTCGCTCCACGTGGTATTAGCTGACGGGGTCGCGACTTTACAGCCACTTCTTTGCAGTCCTCCGGGAGTGAAAAAGGCGAAAACATCGTAACTCTTGCCATTTTCAAGCCCGTTGATGGTGATTTCGCCTGAGCTAGCACTCGCGCTACTTTGGAAAACGCCACTCGCCGAGAGCTGTGTTAGCTTCGTTGGGTTTAGATAGTGGCGATCTGGATCTGAGCATTGCACGCAGTTTTCGCTGTCGCGAACGTAGACGCAGGCGCCCTCGCTAGCATCGTTGTCAGCGGCAGATGTGGAGTCGTAAAGGTAGGCCGGAACACTCGAAATCGTTGAGGACTTTTCAATAGCTACAGCAATGACCTGGGACGGTGTTTGAGTTGATCCATCCGACCAAGTTGCAGTCGCTGGTGTTGTCCATTTTACAACGATCGCTCGGTGGGTTCCCTTTGCTGTCGCGTTTGCTGGAGGCGTTTTGACGATCGCTGTGTTGATTGAAATGGTCTTACTTTCAAGTTTTGCTTCGGGCGTAGGTTTTTTTTCTTCGTAGTAATAGACCTGAAGGACCGTCGAACTCTTGTTGTTTGGTAATAGCGTATTTTTAAGTCCGCCAAGCGTGTTTGCCGAGATTCGAACGTTGTATGTAAAGTCAGTTAGACTGTTGGAGTTTGGCGTTTGACTAATCTGCGAATTGAGTCGAACCGTAAATGGCACCTGCGCGATCATGGGGTCAGTTTCAAAAGGGACGTATTCGGAGGCTGAGTTACTAAGGTCCGTCAGCCAAACTCTGATACGGTCTTTGAAGAGGTCCTCGCCGGCGGCGGGGGTTGTTTTACTGATGTCAGTAACTTTGATTTCCAGGTCAAAGTAATCTTGGCTCAAATCGCGTGGGAGATGCCCGGTGACGGTCATCGTTTTGGAGAAGCCTTGATGAGCGATGGATAGAGATGCTAGAGCTATGAGGATGGCTATGCCACGTGTCATTTCGTTAACCCCTCTTTGAATTGCGTGAACCAAAGCGGGGGTAGTCTAGTACCTGAACTTAGGCCTTGTCGAGGTCAATTACCAGCCCATCCCATGCCGTTATGAGGCGTGGCCCCAGGGGCTGTTCCGTTTTGTCCCATTCCGCCTTAAATGCAGGCAGTTGGGACTTTAGATGATCGGCAGCTGACCTAGCCATCCGCCGAAGTTTACTTGGTGTCGCCCAGGGGTCATGGTGCGTAAATACTAAGTTTTTAATTTGTTCTCTCAAAGCGAGATCGACGCCAATATGGGGGCTACAGTGCCCCCAGTCAAAGCGATTGGCGAGCTCCGTAATTTCGTATTGAGCATCGAAAACAAGAAGATCCAAATTTTCATAAAAGGCGAGATCTTTGCCTAGGTCTCTCCTTGAGATTCGCTTGAATTCGCTGTCAACCGCAATCACGCAAGATTTGTTTCCGCTATCGAATCTGAAACCAAAAGAGCCGCCCGGGTGATCAAGTACGAACGCTGTGATCGACGTCTCGCCGAGTTTTACCGGCTCATAAAGCTTCATTTGAACAAACTCAATTTTTCCGCCTAATTGGTCCCAAGTTAGTGGGAAATTGATCCCGTTAAAATTTATTTTTACGTGTTCAGGCGCGTTGCGATGCACGTGGTAGATTTTAATTGAATAGCCAGCCAGATGAACGGGGACGAAGAACGGTAGACCCATAATATGGTCCCAGTGCATATGAGTGAGGAAAATATGGAACTCTTTTGCACCTTTGGCCATGTGCTCAGTCCCCGCCTCACGAAGCCCAGAGCCCATATCCACAAAAAAGCTCTGTTCGCCGACTCGAACTTCTGTGCATGTCGTATTGCCGCCGTAACTTAAGGGACTACCCAATTGACCACTCTGAACCGCTAACTTTAATTCGGGTAAAGACTTGATCCCTGCCTTTTCAGCATCTTGGAGTAGATCACTAATAATCGCATGCAGGTCGGAGTTGTTTAAAGCCTGTGGCAGGGAACCCCTTGTACCCCAAAAACGTACTTTCAAACTAATGTCCTCAATAAGACTGATTTCGTGGAACGAATCCAATGTGCCAAATTGCTTTTGGGCAAAATATCCGCTACCTTACTTATTATCGGATATTTTCTCAATAAAGGGAAACCCAGGAAATGACTATGAAAATTTCCAGCGCTGGTGCCAGCGTTTTATTGGAGGGTGTTATCGATGAAAATGCCGATTTTTCACCTCTTTTAAGAGAAGCGGCCCCCCTTCGCATTGACTTTTCAAGGGTCACCCGCATTAACTCCATTGGTGTTAGATCTTGGATGAAGTTTTTAACCCAGTGGGGCGATAAGTCTCTAGAATATTTACACTGTCCGGCCATTATTTCCGAACAGCTGATCGTCACACCTGTGCTTTTAGGGGTCAAAAAACGTGTCGCAAAAGTCGTGAGTGCTTACATCGCATTTGTTTGTCCCAAATGCAATGAGTCAGAAGACCGCATGGTGACATTTGATCAGTTATTCCATAATGTTAGACCTGAAACCAAGGCTCCCCCATGTAACCAATGTGGGGCTCACATGACGGCTGCGAATTCAGCCTGCTACTCGATATTTGACCCTCCGACTTGAGCCTTTTCTTATTGCTCTTCAGAGCGTGGTTTTTGTACTAAATATCCTTGAAATGTATTTTAACAGCGTGCTATAAGTCGGCTCCATTTTGAGGAAAAGCATCGGCCTATAGGGTGATGGCGCTCCCCGTAAAATGAATGGATTTAAGGTCTAGGCGTAAAAATGGTTCTATGGACCGCCGCCGTGACTGAAGTGATTAAGATGTAATGTTTGAAGTCCGGAGGATTCATGGCAACAACGCTTCGTATGCAACGTCACGGTAATGCACACCGTCCCTTCTATCACATTGTTGCGGCTAACAGTCGCGCATCAGCCACCAAGAAATTCTTGGAAAAGGTCGGCTATTATGATGCATCAACTGAGCCGTCGACATTCGTTGTTGATGAGGCGCGCGTTCGTTACTGGTATGGTATCGGCGCGACCATGAGCAACACTCTGCGTGTTTTGATGAACAAAAAAGGCATTAAGCTGGAACGCGCAAAAACCACGGCACCTACCGGAGCAAAAGCAAAGAAGCCCAAGGCAGCTAAGACTCCTAAGGCCGCTAAAGCTCCTAAAGCGGCAACTAAAAAAACGACGAAGTGATGCTTCTTAAAATTGGAATCGTGGGAAGAGCTTTGGGTCTCCAAGGCTCTTTTTACGTTTCTGGTCGTGATGAGCCCATGCCAGAATCGTTGAAGATTGTCCAAATTGGCAGAACAGTCGACTCGGCGAAAGATACAAAAATTTTAAAGTCATTCGTTCAAAATGGTCGACCTGTGATTTTGTGTGATTTAGCCAATGATAGAACTTCTGCCGAGCTGCTTACGGGAATGTCAATCTGGGCGGAGAATCATCTGATATCAGTGCAGGATGACAAAGAGTTCCTACTGAGTGATCTGAAAGGCCGCAAGGTTTTTGATGCGGACGACGTGCTTTTGGGAATAGTCGAGGATGTCATAAAAATGCCGGCTTCTGTAAATATCATCGTGGTCAATCCATCGGGATCTTCTGACCTCGAAATCCCGGTCATCTCTGATTACGTGGACATGTCTTTTCGACGTGGTGAGAACTGCCTGCGCTTGAATGTACCCGGTGCAGTATTTGAAGAGATTTGGAACTCGCGAGCCAAGAATGAATCCTAAACGTGTCATCGCATTCGTCACGATTCACCCTGGAGTCATCGAGTCTTACCGGGAGTTTGGCGTCATCAAATCGGCGGAGTCCCAAGGCTTTGTGGATATTTTGTCGATCGATTTGCGAGACTTTGCTGCCGATAAGCATGGCTCCGTGGATGACGCTCCATATGGCGGTGGTGACGGAATGATTATGCGGCCGGACTGCCTTGGTGAGGCCCTGGATTTTATACGCCAAAAAAAATTATCTGAAGAAAAGCCGATCGTCATTTATACATCACCTGCCGGTAGGCCTTGGACTCAGATGGCAGCCCAGAACCTAGCCGCCTCGCGGTCGCCGCTGGTTTTCATCTGTGGACGTTTTGGAGGGGTCGATCAGCGTTTTATCGATCAGTGTGTCGATCAGCAATTCAGTATTGGTGACGTCGTACTTGCTGGTGGCGAGCTACCAGCATTGATGATGTCGGAAAGTATTCTCCGGCTTGTTCCAGGTGTTCTAGGGCATGATCAAAGTGCGAATGATGATTCATTTGGCCCGGGTATGGCTGGTCGTTTGGAGTATCCTAGCTATACCAGACCCTCCGACTGGCGTGGCCAGAAGGTGCCAGACGTGCTTCTCAGTGGCAACCACGAGGCCATTCGAAACTGGCGTAAAAATCAGTCTATTCTTATTACGAAAAAGCTGCGCCCTGACCTGATCACCGGTGAAGATTGATTTAATATTGATTTGTTTGAAGCAAAACCAGCGTGCACGCGTCGATCGTGCTGATGGAGTTGGCTCGCAGTACCCGCGACAATCGTGGGTTTTCTGCGCCAGGATTGAAGATCACCCTTCTTGGTTTTATCTTAAGAAACTCCTCTGCCAATCCATCACTAATGCTTGCACTGACATAGACGGTGACGGTGTCAATGGGCGGCTTAATATCGGTCATTGCGTGACTGACGGGAATACCATCGACGGAATTTAGCGAGGGATGGACCAGTGCAACTTGATGCCCATGCTCCAAGAGCATTCTCAGGGCTTTATGGGAGTAACGCTCTTTTTTGTCAGAGGCGCCAAGAATTAAGGTGGTCATAATTACCTGTGTTTTGAGGTCGTCTTAACTGTTGACAGTTTACTGGCAAATGGTGAACCTTGTGGGCTCTGGTGATAATGTATCTCACCTGTAACCGAGGAGTCTACCGAGATGGCCGCCAAAAAAGCGAATGTAAAAAAAACAAAAAAGTCCAAAGTGAAATCAACACTAAAATCTGCAAAAAAAGTATCTAAAAAAGCACCGAAAAAACCGGTGAAAAAGGCCGCTAAGTCCGCGGCCAAGAAGAAGCCTGCAGGGACGAGGGTGAAGAAAGTTGCCCGAAAAGCTACTGGCACGTCAAAGCCAAAGAAAGCAGGCGCGATGCCCGTGGTCGGGCATATGGCTCCTGACTTTGCTCTGCAAAGTGACGTCAATGGCATGGTCAGCCTGTCTCGTTACCGCGGCAAGAACGTGATTTTGTATTTTTATCCCAAGGATGACACTCCAGGTTGCACACGCGAAGCTTGCTCTTTCCAGGAACATAAACCTAAGCTTATCGGTGAAAACGCCGTAGTTATTGGCGTCAGTCCGGACGGCCCAGAAAGTCACAAGAAGTTTAGGGCTAAGTATGGCCTTGATTTTGTACTCGTGTCAGACGAAGAGCGTGAATTGTGCAAGGCTTACGGTGTCTGGGTTGAAAAAAACAACTATGGCAAAAAATATATGGGTGTGCAGCGTGCGACGTTTCTTATCGACGGGCAAGGTCGAGTCGCTTACGTTTGGCCAAAAGTAGCAGTGGACGGGCATACTGAGGACGTCTTGGCGGAATTGGCTAGGCTGAATTAGGACTTTTTGTGCGCGATAACCATCTTCGGGCTTTTGAGTGCTCGGGGATGGTTTTGTTTTTACGTATTTCCTTAGGGGGTTTTGGCGGCGAACAGCATGATGAGGTAAAATAAAGGGAAGACCATTGTGAGGACGAGAGTTTTAAATGAAACACTGGATTCAGTTTGTTCTATCTGTGATGCTATTGTGGCCAACGTCAGGGCAAGCAAATACGTCGTCCTTAAAATCTTTCTCCGTCAATCCTCGATCAAACCACGCAGTTATCCTCGTGCATGGATGGGGTCGAAGTCCGCGTAAACCTAAAGTACTATGGGAATCTAAAATTAAACCCTATACGGATCTTACGACTTTGAAGCGACGGTTTGCGGATCTAGGGTTTGGTGCGGTGCATATCGTCGAGTACGATGACCTTCAACCATTGGACGTCATGGCGTCTACTGTGGCCGAGCAAATCCACGAAATTTTATCTATGTCGAAGCGATCTGACATGACGTTGGATGTTGTGGGGCACTCCATGGGTCAGTTCGTCGCTGCCAAAGCAATCGTGGAAGCTAGACGTATGAAGGGCATTACGTATCGTCTCGCCGATCACGTACGACTATTTATTGGTTTGGCTGGTATCGTTCGCGGACAAGATGAGCTTTATCCCTGTACAATTTTTCCCGATCAGTGCGGTGGCGGTGGAGCTCTAGAACCTTACTACGTAACCATGGGCGGTCCTGGATCTTCAGAGGTTAAGCGAATATTTTCTGAGAACTTTGAGGTCTTCAATCGGCTTAAAAAATGCTCCGTTTACTCGGAAGCTGATGAGATTGTAAAGACGCCTTATCATGCTGCTAGTTTTAGAGGACTTGGATTTGATCCGAAAAATATGATGGATGTTGAAATAAACTCTCGACGTGAAAAATTTCATAATGACGTAAAAGAGAGTGAAACGATCTTTAAAAAGATTGTTTCCCATTGTTACCGTCTCGTAAGAAATTCCTAGATACCGTCTTGGTCAAACAACAGTGCGAATCCGTCGAACCGCCGGATCAATTTTTCGTGAATCAGTACTGATTCCAGTGCAAAGCTTGATCAGATGAGGCCCAATAAGATCATTACTCGCTTCTGGGAGGATGGGCGGTGAGATGCTGGTAACCATCGGCCTTATCAGCTCATCAAATCGACCAGCGGCGGCTGCCATGTCGGGTAGAATAAGTCCCATGCGCGCCAAGCGCGCTGCGGCACTGAAATCCAACTGTTTGATGATGTTTGTTGATGATGGGTCTTTAAAGCCATGCAGAGATTTTAGGAATCCATGCCATAAGGCAAGTCTCCAGGCGAAGGGTAATCTATCTGTTTCGGTGTATTTCATGAAATTTGTGGGAGGCATAGTTAGTCGTAGGCGAACTGGGATGGTGTGCGGAGTCGCATCGGGAGCGTTCGATCGTTTTTGGTCTAATTTGGTTGGATCTGGTTTGAGCCAAATTTCAAGATTGTTTTCAAAGCGCAAGTCATGGGCTCGGTCCTCCAGATCTTTGAGGTCGGGAAATCTCCAGAGTGGATTTTCTAAATCATCAAGTTCGGCATAGCGATCAAAGAGGGCGCATGTCCTCAGACCGCTATCATTGAAGGCCTTTAGCCAGTTACTGATGCTGGATCGGGACTCCCAGGGGTGAAGAAATGTGTCTGCAAACCGAGTATTATTTTTTAGAGACGTTTCCCCCAGTTGTTTCAGCCGGTAGTCAAGACGAGGCGAAACTTGCGCTAGGGAGAACAGTAGATTTCGCGCTTTCTCGATATCCGAATCCGACTCAAATTTTAGACCAAGGCCTTGAAAAGCACGATTAAGCTGCCAAATCCAGGATCTGGCGGGCGAGTTGTAGACCATGATCCGGACAGTGGCTTGAGGCGTCAGGTGACTGCCAATAAGTCGGAGAGTTGTTGTGAAGTCCGAAATGTGATGCAACACTCCGTAAGCTTCGACGTGATCGAATACTCGGTCCTTCAGTGAGCCACTTTGAAGTAACACATTTATATCGTTACAGTGGAATACTAGTTTGCGGCCAAGCAGGGCTGTGCGAAATTGGGCGCGGCGGATGCTGCGTTGACTCAGGTCCACACAATCAACCCGTGTTGCCGAAGATTCCCATTGACGGATGATGTAGGGAAGGATTTCCCCAGATCCGATACTTAGAAAGTTTCTGGGCATTTGGGTGTCACCCCCCCGCCCGTGACACAGCCGGTGCGCAAAAAGAGAGCTACCTAAGTATCCATCCTGCCAGCGGGGTTTTGCCAAAAGCGGATAGTGAGGATAGGGTCGTCTCTCGTAAAGGCGCTGCACTTGTGATGTCGTCTCGCTCATCGGACAATGATCCTACACCGGATGTCTGCCGAATCCCATTGCAAATTCGGTGCTAACGGCCTTTAAAGCTCCCCAAAAATCGTCTAGAACTGCCGCGTCTACCGTGACAAAATGTAAATGGGCAGGTGAAGTTTTTTTAGTCTTTAAACGCCTTTTTTATAAAGAGTGAATTTAGTGTCGTCCAAAAAAGTTCAACTTAAGTCATATGACCCAGATCGTGTGCATTGGCTGGCCTCCGAAATTATGCGGCATAAGAATCTCTATTATGCCGGACGCCCGGTCATTGCCGATGTGGACTACGATAAGCTAGAAGACGAGTTAAAGGCTCTAGCTCCCGACCATCCAGTGTTGGGTATAGTCGGTGCGGTCAATCTTGAATCATCGAACCCCAAAGTGATTCACGAAACACCCATGCTCTCTCTCGACAAGACTTACGACGTCAAATCCCTGCAGAAGTGGGCAGAGGGGCACGAGATTGTGGGTACTCTCAAGGTTGATGGAACAAGTATGTCTCTGGTTTACCGGGCTGGGCGTTTTACTCTGGCAAAAACTCGCGGCAATGGACGAGAAGGTGAAGATGTTACGGCCAAATTGAAGTGGGTTTCTGATGCAATCCCGCAGGTGGCGCTAGCGTCTGATTTTGAGGTGCGTGGTGAGTTGTACTGCTCGGAGTCAAATTTTTTAAGGCTTTCAGACGAAATGGTGGCGCTTGGACTCGAACGTCCGACGAGTCCTCGAAATATCGTAGCTGGAATACTCGGTCGCAAAGTGCATGGCGAACTAGCGCGTTTTTTCAATTTTTTTGCTTTTGATGTGATTGGGCTTCCTGGATTTGCACGTGAAATGCAAAAGCTTGAATGGCTAGCCGCGCGAGGTTACAGGATGCCTGAACCGCGGCTACTTAAAAGCCCGAAGGAGATTGATCAATACTTAGCCGACGTTCGCCAGATCATGGAAGACGACGAGGTTGGTTGTGATGGAGCTGTATTTAGTTACGATACGCTATCGCTACATGAAGAGCTTGGTTCAACGTCCCATCATCCGCGCTACAAGCTTAGTTTTAAATGGCAGGGAGCCACTGCTCGGTCAAAAATAGTCCGTATTGAGTGGGCGACCTCGCGCCTCGGTGTCGTAACCCCGGTGGCGGTTGTGGAACCGGTAGAGTTGAGCGGTGCGACCATTACCAATATTACGTTGCATAATGCGGCACATGTCAAATCCTACAGTCTGAAGGCTGGTGACACCATCGAGCTTGTCCGCTCGGGCGAAGTTATTCCTAAGTTTCTGAGCGTCGTCACGGCAGGGTCTGGAACATGCGTTATTCCAGAAAAGTGTCCCAGCTGTCGTAAGTCTCTGGTTGCAGACGACATCAGAATAAAATGCACGAATCACCTAGATTGCCCAGCGCAGCAGTCGGGCATGATTCTTAATTGGATCAAAGCTGTTGGGATCGATGATCTCAGTGATAAGAGACTTCAGATCATGATGGACATGAAGCTCGTTGAATCTATTCCTGATCTTTATCGACTAACGGTTGAAAAACTTCTGACGATGCCTTCTACGAAAGAAAAAATGGCTCAAAAACTATTTGAGAACATTCAAGCTACGAAAACGATGCCTCTGGCCATGTTTTTAAATGGCCTCGGTATTGAGGGTGCCGGACAGACCACCTGGGAAAAGCTGCTGGAGGTCTTTCCTGACCTCGATGCGATTTTAGCTGCCAAAGTAGAAGCCCTGTTGGACATTGATGGTTTTGCCCAGAAGTCATCTGAGCAGATCGTCGGTGGGTTGCAGCGTTCAAAATTGCTCATCAAGCAGCTCTTGGCCGTTGGCGTTAAGCCCGCGTTGCCGAAGGTGGTCACTGATGGGCCCCTATCGGGCATGATTTTGGTCATCACAGGCGCCCTCAGTCGCCCGCGCAAAGAGGTCGAGGATCTGATCAAGGCTGCAGGTGGTCGTACCGGATCGTCTGTTTCGAAAACGACGTCCGTTCTTGTGACCAATGAGACGGATTCCACATCCAGCAAGATGGTCAAAGCAAAGTCCCTTGGCGTTAAAATCTGGTCTGAAGACAAGCTTTATCATTCAATCGGAAAATCAAAATAAGCATCCTTGAAGGGTTCATCTTTCAAAGTAAAGTGCCACCACTCTTTTTCATAATTTGAAAAACCAGACGACTCCATGGCATCCAATAGGATTTTGCGGTTTGCTTTGGATGCGGAGGAAATTTCAGAATTGAGGGTATTAGCTCTTAAGCTAAAACAGTCAAACATGGTGCCCATGTCGAGCTGACCTGTGGAGGAGATATTTTGCTGTGACCGGCAATCGGTTTTTTCTTCCCGGAATTGAAGTTCAGGCCACGCCTTGGCAGGCGGCTTTAATCTTTGGTTGTCGATAATCGTCAGATCAATCGTACTTCCGCGACTGTGTCCGGATCGATCCGAGATGTACCCGCGCTCGATTAATGACTCCTTGGGCTCATTCGGGTAGAAGATCGGCTTCATATCTGAGTCTTTGGAATTTTTAGTCCAGGCAACGAAGTCGGCGACAGCTCTGGCTGGGCGAAAGCAGTCAAATGCCAGAAGGCCTAAGCTTTTTTTGCGCAGTAATTTTTGAGCCTTGGATAGGGCTGAGGCTGCTTTTTTAGTCAGATAACATTTGTTAGCGGAATAGCCTGCTACGGGACGCCCCATGAAGTTCCAGTCAGATGCGTAGCGAGCTTCGACGTTAATTGTCTGATCAATGGTGCGAATCTCGACAAAGTCGGCAGGAACAGCTCCTTGAGCCGAATTTGCCGGGATAAAGGCGCAGTAAAACATTGCAAAAACGAGGAGTGAACGTCTTAATGACATGACGATTTTTTTGGGGTTAGACGGTAAAAGTGGCGCACCCAGAAGGATTCGAACCTCCGACCACTTGGTTCGAAGCCAAGTACTCTATCCAGCTGAGCTATGGGTGCACAGAAGTCATTTCCTACCATAATAATTCTAGGTAGACTTTGCAATCAGGAAACTGCCAATAAAACAGGGGTTCAATATGCCTATAAAGTCCACGGTTCTCCGCAAATTCCGGAGTCATCTAAGGCTCATAGCCTTTACTTTGACGGTGGTCGGAACAAGCCAGCTGAATGCTGGGAGTCACGAGTCCCATGTGGTTAGGCTCTCTGGGGTTGATCGGGAGATAACCCTTGATATGGAAAGGCTGCAAACTCGCGCTGGAGAGCTGATGGCTCCCGTAACTTTCAGTAACGGAAGTAATGCGTGGCTGACCTCATCCGTGATTGTCAGCTCAGGTGATCCGGAGTTCATCAAATCAAGCACTGCCGTACGCTCCGTGAGCCGTCTTTTATTTACCGATGCTTATCTAGTCGAGACGGGCTCACCCCTTGCTGCAATTCGACTGTCACAGAAGCTTTCTGCACAGAAGTCAGTAAGATACGCCCATCCGGATTTTATTTTTCCGGTTGAGGCTCGCGGAATTGACGTCAGTGATCCCTATTTTAGCGCCCAGTGGAATCTAAAAAACACTGGGCAAAACGGTGCGACACCTGGTGTTGATATTGGCGTCGAATCAGCGTGGTCCGTCACGCGTGGGTCGCCTGAGACCATTGTGGCCGTACTTGATCTTGGATTTGAGCAAAACCACAAAGACATGATGGATGCTTGGTATGTAAATCCCGGGGAGATTGCTGGTAATAAAAAAGACGATGACGGCAATGGCCTGATTGATGACGTGAGGGGCTGGAATTTTTCAATTAACGGCAGCAACCTTATCTACGGTGCAGCGCCCAATCATGGTACTGCTACGGCAGGTATTGTAGGTGCCCGATCTAATGATCAAGGAATTGTTGGTATTTGTCCAAGTTGTAAAATTTTGCCTGTGGTCGTAAGTGGACGTGTTAGCGAGGATGCGTCGGCAATCGGATATGCCGCGGCAATGGGGGCAGCGGTTCTTAGTAACAGCTGGGGATACCGGTTGGAATCTCCCAAAACCGATATCGTGACGGAGGCTTTAACGAGCGCGGCAACCCGGGGTCGTGGTGGGAAAGGTATTCCCGTTCTTTTTGCCATGCGAAACGCAGCAACTGACGACTGCCGTGCCTCGGCTCCAGACATCTCAGCTCATCCGGATGTGATCGCAGTCAGTTCGATCGATTTTAACGACAGGAAAGTTCAAAATTCAGGCTTTGGTAAGTGCCTGCAGTTTCTTGGGCCGTCGTCTGGATCCAACATCAACGGCGTGCCAGCCACGGATCGTCCGGGCGCCGCCGGTTATAATACCGACGGATCCAATAACTTCGAGGATTTGGACTTTCATAACGCATTTTGGGGTACATCTGCTGCGACGCCGCAAGTGGCGGGACTTTTCGCCCTTCTTTTGAGTCGTGAGCCTAGCTTAACGCGAGATGAGGCATTGTCACGGATGAGGGGATCTGCCATAAAGGCTAATCCGGCGGAGGCGGCCTACGACCCCGTCACCGGGCACAGCCTGAAGTACGGCTACGGACGAGCGAGTGCAGTAAATTTATTCAAATAACTTTGATGTCCCAGTGACAATGAGTGTGATGACCTATGACATACATGACGTTTGAAGAGGCGATTGGTGAATTGGAGCAAGGGCTTCCTCCGGCTGAAGACGCTGGTTTTTTAGGGGTCAGTATTAACCCCGAGGATGCAAAGCTTGTGATTATACCCGTGCCGTGGGAGGCTACCACGTCTTACGGCGGTGGTACGTCCGCTGGTCCCGACGTGGTCGTGCCAGCAAGTCATCAGCTTGATACGGAAGATGCAGCTTTTGGTAAAGCTTTCCGAGCGGGAATTGCCGTGCTACCTGAAGATCCAGTTATCAGGACACTTAATAAAAAAGCAAAAGAATCCGCTCAGGCCGTTATCGCAGCGTGCGAACGTCGAGACGATGCCCCCGATGAATTGCGATTTGTGAATGAATGCAGCAAGAAAATAAACGATTCAGTCTATGATAGCTCCATGCATTGGCTTAAGAAAGGCAAGCTGGTGGCGGTGCTAGGAGGCGATCACTCGTCGCCGCAAGGACTGATCCAAGCCCTTTCTGAAACTCATAAAGACGGTTTTGGTATTCTTCACTTTGATGCACATCATGACTTACGTAAAGCCTACGAGGGATTTGAGCATAGCCATGCCTCAATTTTTTATAATGTGATGACCCAGTACTCTAACGTGTCAAAGATCACGCAGGTGGGTATTAGAGACTATAGCCGCGAAGAGCGTGTCTTTATGCAAGAACTCGGGCAGAGAGGGCGTTGCTTCTACGGGCGTGATATTTTCAGAATGAAAGCTGAGGGCGAGACATTTAAGTCAATCTCTACTGAGATCATATGTACGCTGCCCGAAAAAGTTTACGTCTCGTTCGATATCGATGGTCTTGATCCATCTTACTGCCCGTCGACTGGGACGCCAGTTCCCGGAGGTCTTTCATTCGACGAAGCAAGTTATATCTTAGAAGAGCTAGTTCGAAGTGGCAGGCGAGTGGTCGGTTTTGATTTGACCGAGGTGGCCCCAGATCCGAACGGTGGTGAGTGGGATGCGAACGTGGGAGCGCGTTTGCTCTATAAACTTTGTGGATGTTTACTTCGCTCTCAAAAACTCTGCTGACGGTTGATCGGGATTTATATCCAAAGTGAATGCTCCTGCTTTTTTTAAAAGATCCGCCCTCTTGCTTGTAGTCGTGGTGGTTGTTGCGATCGCGGCTTGGATGTACTATCCGGCTATTTTGTTGCCTGCACCCCGTCTTACATTTAAGGTCGAAGGATTTTTTGATTCGAAAATTAACTTTAGAGATGCCGGCGCCAGTATTAATCAGTGCGCCAATGAATCCTTACTTCCAGAATCCAAAATTATGCGATCTTCAGGTTTTTTTTCGGGTTGGTCTTGCGAGAAAGTGGGTCAGCCTGATGTCATCTACTCACTCAATTATTCAGATGATGAGGGTAAGCGTTATTACTGTCGAGGTGCTGAGGGTCAGCCTCATGGGTTGCTTGTGGGGACGTCCTACCAGAGTGCTGAGATGAGTGATATTGAGTTTCTGGGTAACTGGAGTAAGAACCCGGAACAAGTTAGGAGCGTCTGTCAGTTTCTTGACGACGGGATTAAACAGGTCAGAAAAGGCAAAAAAATACTACTTCACTGTGATGCTGGGCGTGATCGTACGGGTGCTGTTGTGGCGCTGATGGCGGCTTATGAGCTTGAAGCCCGAGGACCGCTTTCAGATCAAGCCATTCGGGCTATTGAATGCGATTACCGTAAGTCAAAGTCACTTAAATCCGAGAAGTATGGTCGAATTCAGAAACTTCTTGAGGAGTTGCGCACTTCCGGTGGTGTTCGTCAGTTCTTGCACAATCAGTGCGGCAGTCTCGTTAACGACATTTGAACTTCACTACGACTTTGTAGACGGACTGGTCAGTGTCCAGCATGGGAAGTTTCTTCGCGGAAAGAATTGTAGGCTTTAATTTAAAATTCTCTTCGCAAAAGTCTGTGGCTTGATTGAGAGCATCACGGCTCAACTCGTCATCATCTGGGGCATCATCGTCTGCGTCTGGTGTTGCGGTTACTTCATGAATGCCATTATTACCAGCAACGACGTCCCTATAGTGAGCACAGGCGCCGTATAACGCCGCGTGGACTAGTGTTATTGCTGTCCAGAATCTCATTTTGAATCCTGATCTCGTTGTGACGCTTCGTCGGCGCCGGGAAAAAACTCCTGCTTTTGACCAATCATGTGGCCAGCAGGGATGGGCACGCCCAGTTCGTCAACCCTAAATACATCTTCTGAAAGATTCAGTGATTCGCGAAGCCTTGTCATGGTCGAAGGCACAAAAGGATAAAGCATAATCATGATATTTTTTAGGACATAAAAACAACTGAACAGAGCGTCACGTCGTTCCGTCTCCGGGAAGCGGTCGTCGTGTGGTTTAAACTGTGTGAAGAGGCTGTTGATAGTTCGAGCGTAGTTTTCGATGGCGTAAAGTAGGGTCGCGTATTCTGCTCTTTCCATGGAACGCAAATATCTTTGGACCATCTTGGTGCTTTCTTCGAGGACCTTGGCATTCACGCTCCCCTCGGGAACCCGTCCACCGAATTTTGAGTGACAGGCTGAAATCGGTTTCTCGAAAGCAGCGTTCATGGGGCCTGCCAGGAACTTATTGCGTTCTGCGAGCATGCCAAAATCAAAGTTGGAAGCTTTTTCAGGTAGGCTGAGCAGGGCTACGAAGTATCGTAATTGGTCTGCCGTCAGATTCTTCTCATCGAGGAGCTGATCGCCGGTGTAGAAGTTACCTTTAGATTTACTCATTTTTTCACCGTCTACCATCAAATGGTAAACTCCGAAAATATCTGTCAGCTGATAGTCGCCTTTTTGAGGTAATGTCAAAGGATCGGCCTGGGTTCCCAGCCACATGGCGCCCTGCATGAGGGTGTAGAAGAATACGTTATCTTGGCCAAGGAACTGGTATATTTTTGCGTTTGGATCGCGCCAAAAATCATCCGATTGGCTTGGATCGCGGTTTTTTTCTTTGAGTGCTACTTTTGAGAATGAAATCGGCGCAATCAGTGAGTCAGGCCATACGTATAACGTTTTGCCTTTCATCTCAGGATCAAGTTCGACCGGAAGGGGAATGCCCCATTCAACATCCCTAGATATGGCACGGTGGGCCCACCCGTCGACTATTTCAGTGTTAAATCCTTTTGCATCAAGTATGTCGCGAGTGCTCAGGAGTTCTTTCTTGCTGTCGCACTGCAGCATTATTTTTTTTCCTGCAGCGTATTTGCTTTTGTGCTTCGGAAGGGTCTCTTTGATGTCTTTATAGGCAGGCTCGTACACATTATCGAAACGAAGGCAAGGAAGCACGGTATTGATAACTTCAAGATAGACCGCATGGCGCCAAGTCTTCTCTTTGGTTTGAACCCATTCGCGTAGAGTATCTGACACCTTCCACATATCAAGCCACCAGTGCACCGTGCCGCGAAGCTCAGGCGTGGAATCACTCAGGGCGCTACGAGGTGACTTCAAATCACTTGGGTTATGCTGAGACCCACATTTGTCGCATTCGTCACTGTAAGCACTATCATTGTCACACTTGGGGTTTGGACACTGGCCTCGCACGAAACGATCCTGCAAAAATCGACCAAGCTTTGGATCATACCATTGCTGGGTCGTTCTTTTTTCAAGCATGTCGTTTTGATATATGCGCTTGATGAAATCTTGGCAGATCAGTTTATGCGTTGGGAAACACTCCGGTCTTGAGGTTCCAGTGTATACATCAAGGCTGATATCATAGCGGTTGAGGGTGTTTTTTTGGCGATCATGAATGCCCTTAATGAATTCCGCGATCGGTACTCCTGCTTGAAGCGCCGCAAGTTCGCTCGTTGACCCGTGATCATCCGTACCACAAACAAAAAGAACATTTTCGGCACCAATGAGCATACGAAGCCATCGTGCATAAACGTCCGCAGGTACATGAGCTCCAGCCAAGTGTCCCAAATGTACCGGGCCATTTGCATAGGGCATGCCAGCTGTAACGACCGCCTTTGTTGGGCGTTTCACCTGACGCTTGAGCGTTTCGATGTCGGGTGGGATATATTGATTCGGTTTCATAGTCTTGAGTTCGGTCCTTGTGGCGTTTAATAACCCTGCGTTATTAGCAGTTTCACCATTTCACGTTCGCATCACCCTGGACGACCTCACGGAAGCACTGGGACTTATCTTTCGTGCAAACAAACGCTACCAGCTTATATTTGATTTTTTCTGACTTTATCTTGGCAGGCGCACTGGTCACGGAGAATCCTGATATGTCTTCTTTCCAGTCGGCGCGCTTGAGCTCTTTTTTATCAAACTGAATTTTTCCAGATGAAAGTATCTCTAGTTTCCATGGGCCGTCCTTGTTCACGACCAGGTCACCACTGGGAACGGTTTTAAATGTGAATTGGACGCGGCTGTCAGGTTGGCCAAGAGCAGTCACCTCCACGGTAGCTTTACTTGTGGCCTTACCCGTAGCCAAAGCCGTCAACGGACTTAGAGACCATATAGAAAAACCGAGTACGATTACCTTACAGATTATCTTCATGATCAAACCTTCTTTTTTAGTTTACGTTTCTTAATATTATAGCCTGGGGTTTTCCGCTCAATACGAATCACTGCGGGGTTAGATTCTATCTTTTGCATCATCAATTGCAACTGTGCGGAATCTCGCACCATGATTTCAAAATCAAGATACCCCATTGCGTCTTTGCCAACCTGAACCTGAGCTTTGTGTATGTTAGCGCCTGTGCTGCTGATAACTGCGGTAATATCTGCGAGAATTCCAGGTTTATCGAGGGTTACAATTCTCAGGTGGGTTGCGAAATTGGCTGAATCGGGTGCACTGGCTTGCTGCCCCCAGGCTGCTTCCACTCTCCTAGCTGGATCCATGTCTCTAGCCCTAGGACAATCAAATCGGTGAATGGTCACCCCTCGACCCCTGGTCACAAATCCGACAATGTCCTCGCCCGGTAATGGGTTACAGCATCGCGCCATCGCCACAAGGAGGTTGTCGAGGCCTGAAACCAAAATGCCCTTGTTTCGTCCGGTTTTTTTGGCTAATGGGCTGACGTCGGACCTGGATGATTCGCTGGCTGAGGTTTCTTCTTCAGCCAGTGTTTTGGGTCCTCTTTGAGGATAGGCCCGAGTTATCAAATCCTCGGGATTTAACTTCCCATAACCAATCGCGATGAGCATGTCGTCAATCGTATTTTCCCGGGAAGCTTTAAGCAGCGCAGACAGCTCGTTGGCTTTCTCCATCTTGTCGAAATCCAGATGCCTGTGAGAGAGCTCTTGCTGAAGGATGTCTCGACCCAGCTGCTTGCTTTTGTCCCTCTGTTCAACTCTCAGATAAGCCCTGATTCGATTTTTTGCCCTGGATGTGGTGACGAACGAAAGCCAGTCTTTATTAGGGCGCTGCTTAGTGGCGGTAATTATCTCGATGATATCCCCGCTTTTGAGCTCTTTTTTGATGGGAACCATTCGGCCGTTAACTTTAGCGCCGACGGTGGACTGGCCTACGGCTGAATGGACGGCGTAAGCAAAATCAAGAGCTGTAGCCTTAGTCGGCAGCTGAATAACATCGCCCTTCGGGGTGAAGACAAAAATCTCCTCCTCGAATAGATCGACTTTTACAGCCTCTAAAAATTCATCCGGATCTTTTAGCTCTTTTTGCCACTCAACAATTTGGTTTAACCAAGCCATCCTTTGGGACTGCGACGTTTGACGTGCCACGGATGAGCCACGTTCCTTATAATTCCAGTGGGCAGCGACCCCGTACTCACAGACTTCGTGCATTTCACGCGTCCTGATTTGTATTTCACACGGCTCTCCGCTTGGTCGAATGACTGTTGTGTGTAGGGACTGGTACATGTTTGCTTTAGGCATTGCAATGTAGTCTTTAAAGCGTCCGGGCATCGGTTTCCACATGGCGTGCACCACGCCAAGCGCTTCATAACAGTCTTTGATCGAGTCGACGATAATGCGAAACGCGAAAAGATCATGAACATCTTCAAATTGAAGGCCTCGATCATGCATTTTCTTGTAAATAGAGTAAAAATGTTTTGGCCGACCTCTCACTTCCACATTGGTGAAACCATATCGATGGAGTTCGGCGAGCACGATCTCACGAACCTCCTCGATGTATTTCAGGCGTTCAGTTTTTTTTGACGCAATCTTTGATTTTAAGTCGGTATAAATTTCGGGCTTGATTTGGCGTAAACAGAGATCCTCTAACTCACTTTTTACGCCGTACATTCCAAGCCTATTGGCTAAGGGTGCATAGATGTCCATGGTTTCCTGAGCAATACGCTGACGCTTTGCTTCAGGGAGGGCTTTAATAGTGCGCATATTATGCAGACGATCTGCGAGTTTGACGATGATGACACGAATATCTTTTGCCATCGCCATGACCATTTTACGAAAGTTCTCAGCCAGCTTTTCCTGACTGGAACGAAATTCGATACGCGCAATTTTTGTTAAACCATCGACCAGTTCAGCTATTGTGGGGTCAAACTCCTTAGCGATAGTTTCCAAGCTGACATTGGTATCTTCGACGACGTCGTGAAGAAGGGCGGCGATAACGCTGGCTTGATCAACTTTGAATGCAGCTACGATGGACGCGACCTCTACCGGATGGGTGACGTAGGGTTCGCCTGAGTGTCGTTTTTGATCGCCATGGCAGTTGCACGCGAAATCGAAAGCTTTGCGTAGTTGGGACTCCTGGAAGTTTGGGATATTCTGAGCGACTACGGCCGCAAGTTCACCGTATAGTTCTTCGGGTTTTTTTGTAGCCACTTCGGCCATCGAATTTCCTTAGTACATCAAAGAAAAAAAACGCCATCAGCCAATCTAGTGTCCGAATTTTTTCCTTAAACCTAAAAGAAAAGGAGACGTGTCAAACTCCTCTACGAGCTTGTCGCACAGGGCTATTCCTGCGCTCTTGCTTAACATTGAATGATTGCCATCTACGATGACTGATTTTAACTCAGAATAAGCTCTGTCCATGTTGTCATTGACAATGAAATTTTCGTAAAGGTTGCCGGAGGAGATTTCTTTTTTTGCGGCTACAAGGCGTTTCCACCGGTCTTTTTCGCTATCTGTCCCGCGTTGTTCAAGGCGATTCCATAGGGATTCAATAGATGGTGGCAGGATGAAAACCGTTACGGCGTCTGGCTTTGATCGAAGTATTGTTTGGCAACCCTGTACGTCAATTTCAAGCAGTACATGGTGTTTTTTGGAGAATATGCGTTCAAGCTCTTTGCGGCTAGTTCCATAAAAATTTCCAAAAACCTCGGCCCACTCAAGTAGTTCACCGTGTTGGATCATCTTTTGAAAGTTATCTCTCGTCACGAAGTGATAGCTCGAGCCGTCAACTTCGCCGTCTCGTTTTTTGCGAGTGGTATGGCTCACGGCGATTTCGACTGCAGGAAAATCCCGCATCAGCCGGTTGTTTAGGGTGGTTTTACCGGTTCCCGATGGGGCGGAAACCACAAACAGTTTTGACATAGGAACGTCGCCTAAAAAAATGAGCTCACATCAGAGTCGGGCTACTGGATCAGAAAAAGTGAGGTGGGTTCTTTTTGCCCCAATTTCCCTAGTTTTAATCATAACTTGACCGGATAGCGCAAGCAATCAGCAGTCGCTGCCTAAGATGATTTTTTATAAACAGGGCGGGAGTTTGCTAAATTGGCTGGATTTTGTTGAAATAACGTCATGAAGCACAAAGCTATTCAACGATTTTTCGTGTTATCTGCCAGTTTGATAGGCAGTTTTTGCCTGACTGCCTGCGGCCAGTTTGGGCCAGAGTTTATGGATCAATCAGAGCCCCCATTGCCGGTCGTCAGGCTCACTGAGCCGCAGGCGGTCGACTCCAGTTCATCAGTGCCTGGAAGTTACATCGTCATGTTCCGGACTGAACGGACGAAGTCTAATCTGTTTTTCGCATCGTTTGCGGCAGAATACGCTCACCACTACTCGATACTAAGCGACAATTTTCTCAGCGATTCTCGGGTCAAGGATATCGACGTTATCTCGACGATAGATTTAGGCAGTACTCAAGACGTGGAGTGGGAGAGCGAATTTGACGGGCCGTCTGTTTTAGCAAATCTTTTTGATGGGCCGACGGATGATGCATCGGCAGGGGTTATGGCTCGCGTTGATTTTGACTCGGAAGATTCAGCAAGGACGCTTCTTCAAGAATGGGAGTCTGACAAAAAGATTTGGTTTGCTGAGCCTAACGAAATCTCGCGGCTTTCTGCCGGTGAATTTGGTAAGTGGGCTTCAAGTTATGAAACGTTTCAAGCCTGGTACGGTGCTATTAATCTACCAGCAGCCATGCGGGCATTGGCTGCAGAGAAGAAGCCAGATGGCGCCCAAGGCGAAGATGCCACGATAAATGCCAATACTATGATTGCGGTCATGGACAGCGGTGTTGATTACGAGCATCCACAATTGAAAGATAACATGTGGGTTAATTCCTCGGTGGGATCCGCCGGGTGTCCAAACGATATCCACGGATGCAATACGACCGCGCCGAAGAAGGGAACGCTGGGTAACGGCGATGTTTGGCCAAATCAGGCTAGTGGCCCCGGGGTTGCCTGCCTTGATGGCGCCCCGAGAGCAAAATGCAATCATGGGACTCACGTTGCAGGTATCATCGCGGCTAAACCGAGTGGCGCTTCCGATGCGAGTAAGTACGGCGGAGTTTGTCCGTTCTGCAAGATTATGGCCATAAAAGTTGCAGAGCTTGAAAGCTCGAATACATCCGGTGAACCCAGTATTCGCGATGACAGTCAGCTTAGAGCTTTCAAGTATCTTACGCGGTTTCGAAAAAGCGGCGCAACGGCTGTGCGGCTTGTTAATGCATCTTTCGGTAAGTATGGTCGCTCGCGAAGCCAGGCCATTCTAATTGACGTTTTAAAGCGCGTAGGAACTGGTACATTGGTGATTGCTGCTGCATCTAACGAGGACTCCGTGATCCGCTCCTATCCCGCCGCATTTTCCAATGTTATTGCTGTGGCATCTGTGGGTACCGACAACGATCAGACATCGGTGCAAAAATCTAGTTTTAGTAACTATGGATCGTGGGTCGATATTGCAGCACCCGGTTACGGTCTTCTTTCGACATATTCCGGTGGTCGAGCCGAGGAGAATAGTGGAACATCCATGGCTGCGCCTGCCGTGGCGGGTGCAGCTGGGATTCTACTTTCAGCCTTTCCAAATTTGAGTTTCAATGAGTTGCGAGAGCGAATTGTCAACAGTTCGAATGCGAAGATGCTCTATGGCGATGGTAAGGACGCTGAAGTGAACGTGCAGTATTATTATCCAAAAATCAGCGGTGAACCTGTCAGGCGTCCTTTGTTGGGCGGGGGCTATCTTGATGTGCTTGGGATGCTCAAGAAGGATAGTAACTCGGCTACTGGACAGCCAATCGAACGAGTCACGTCGGGGTGTGCTGCTATCGGGCTAGTCGATTCAGTTGCCCACCCATTTATCTTGATTCTTCTTCTGCTCGCCCCGATCATTATGGGCATCATGCGAGCTAAGGGTAACAAATGGGTAATTTAGCCCTGGTTTTTCACGTGGCATCACTGGTGGGCTTTATCGGTCTTGGGATATGGATCGTTTATCAGGCAAAACTTTTAAAGGTTTGGCGCGACTGGAACTCCCCCGAGGCATCCCGTAGGATTCTTGTGGGTCGGCCTATCTGCGTCTTGAGAGACTTTGCCAGGGCTATTGGCGCGGATTTTGAGTCCGAGATCGCAGACGATACCTTACCAGCGCGTCGTTTGAGCTTACTAAGTGCTTTCGAGCTGCACAAGGCCGGGTTTGTGGAGCGAATAGCTGTCAAAAATGCCAGTATGCCGTGTGTTTGTTTTGTTTTAAGGCACAAACCGAGTACAATGGTGGTTGATGTCGATGCTATGAGTCGGGAGCTTGGCGCTGAGCTGTTGCTCGAGTCGCGGTAGCTATGGACGTTTCAGACTGAAAGCCATGTGGCGCGGTCAGACCATTTTTATTCACTTGCGACAAGTTAGGGAGGACTTATGGCAAAGTTGGTTACCGTTATTATTGGCCTTATCCTCGTGTCCAGTTGCACCACCATGGTTGGAGCTGGCGATAACGCCCCTAAGACTCCGCCAGCCATTGCAGCAAACATGGATCTAGATCAGGCGTTGCGTGCAGCCATTGACTTTGGAGGCACTACAGCGCGGGATGTGCGAAGGCTGATCGACAAACGCAAGCAGTGGCCCATGGCAGAGAAGGTTTTATACCAAGCCATTCAGGATGGGATCATCAAATATCAAAACTCTCAACTCATAAACGCAGTTGTGCTTTATACATCTGGTCCTGTACTGCCGAATCAAGCTCTTTTTACTCAGATGGTCACATCAGGTCGACCCCTCGCGAGGCAGCTTGCTTGGCAGATGGCGGCGTCATTGCCCGGTAAGGAGATGAGGATAGCCATGGAGCGCGAATTGAATCGCGCAATTTCCGACGACGATGAAGAGAGTCTTTTTGTTCCCGCGATGGCTGTCGCTGCGCAAGCTAATCGCATGTCGTCCGCCTACACAGTTGTACGTCGCGGACTCTTGGTCACCAATCAGGAGGAGTTTGCGCAGGCAATGGCAACGTTGAACCCTGAGCAGGCAAGTGCCGATTTCCTAGATTATTTAGCCCTATGCCCACCGGAGGAGTTGCGGCAGTTGACGGTTTCGTCGGTCAACATTTTTGCGGCAACAATTGCTCTCAATCATCTTTTAAGATATCCCCCGAGCCTCTCAAACTCACAGCTTGAGACGGTTTTCTATTATGCTATTTCACGAAATCCCGGACTGAGCGACTTGGCCTCCCAGCTGGCTGAAATACTCAGCCAGAAGAACAAGACTGCGATGGCGCTCACCTTGTCGCGACTCCCCGTCTGGGCTCAGGTCGCATACATTGAAGGTGCGCGTCGTAATATGACGTCAGCAAAGAGAGTCTTCCTCTCGGAGCTTAGGAAAGTTACGGCTCATATGGAGATCATAGATGAGTTGGGAGACGTGAAGTTGTGACGAGCTTCGGGTCACTAGCTAGCACAATCTTGCCTCGCACAAGCATCTTAGTTTGTTCGATTTTCATGTCGTCATTTTTTTTGCTAATGCCATTGGCATCTTATGCGGGCGTTCTGGCCATTAAGGAATGGAAGGGCGAATATTTTAAAGAAAAAGAAGGTGCTGTTTTTGTTAAAACGGTGACGGTAGATTTTCCAAAAGCAGTCACCGGCAAGGTTCAAATAGTGCTCTATGGCATTATCCAACAGCAGTCTTATATGTTTTCTAACGCACAAGTCGACCCATCTGCGCCACCTCGTGAGATATGGAAGTTGCCCAGCGGGAAGTATAGGGTTGATAAAATTGAGCTGACTGACGCTGCGGGTGTCAAACGCTTGTGGACTTCAAACCCAAAGGCTCCTCTGGCGGTTTTGGTTCCGCGTGTCATGCTATCGAATCTCGGTCTCTGGACAATTCGCCCAGCAGGTGCGAACGGCTTAAATGTTAAGTTAGCCATGGTTCCTAACAGTTATACGGAAAAAGCAGCAGCGAAAGATAGCAGTGTAGCCGCCGTTGTAAATGGATTTACTGGTTCGATACAAAAAGTCATTGGGGGAAAAAAAGTCCTAGAAGGCGCCGAGAAACAGTATTCGGACGAAAATACGATTAGAGCCACAGCGACATTCACGCGGCAAATCGAGATGTTTTATCGTATCGATTTGTTCAAGCACAACAAGTATGCAAAGGACGTGATGCAGGCCATCGCTGCCTTCGATGCGCCAATACGAAGATGTTACACAACGGCACTGGAAAGCAACGGATCACTAAAAGGCGATCTGGTCTTCCAAGTGATTGCTTCGGCTAAAACAGGGAGCATTCGACAAGCAAGGAAGAGTCGTGGCGCCATAAATGACGGGACCATGACAGACTGCGTCATAGCTGAGTTGGAGCAGATACCAATGCCGGTTGATGAAAATATGATAGGTGAATTGAGTTTTACCTTTGGAGCTAAGTAAAAGTTAATAAGGAGATTTATATGAGTGAAGCTAATACCCAGCAGCCAAGTCAGCCGTCTACCGGTAAAGCGTCTCGAAGTGTAAAGAACTATGCTTTGCAGCCGCTTCTGCAGGTAAAACTTGGCCTGTACAGCATCCTTTTGTCATTCGTCTTCGCTCTTATTATCGCGGGGATTTTATACTTCAACCTAGCCAAGTTTTCTTCCATCGTAGTCCAGTTGACGGGGGTGGAAGATGAGGTCACAGACTTGTTGGATCAGTATATTGCTCCGGCCAAGATTCAAGTATTGATTGCTCTTGTGGCATATGTTCTCGTCAATATTGTTGTCACCGTATTATTTACCCACAAGCTTATTGGGCCTACGATTGCGTTTCGACGTCACATTCGGATGATTGCTGAGGGAAAATTCCAGTACAGAACAAACCTGAGAAAGGGTGATGCATTCGTGGAGGTTGCGCAAGATCTCAACAATCTGTCTGCATTACTCGAACAGAGATCGAAGGGCGGGTCCTGATATACACCCACAAAAGGCTATTAAGGCGTCACTATGGTTTCAACAACTGCATCATCAGCCGACTGGTTTGTTAGTGCCATTGTTAAAGATGGCTCGGTAGGGGAGTGCCTCTCTGCTGTAGAGCAGGAACTGCGGCAGCGTCAGGCATTTGTCATTCAGTTGCGGGAGAAAATTGCCGAAAAGTCTTCGTCGAAAATCGACGGTATTTCAGACATCAATGCCAGGATTTCGGTTTTGGAAAACACGCTAAAATTGCGGCTGAGTATTCTTAGTCCCAGCCGCCGTGGAGCATGGTTTCGCCCTAGTGCATCCACAGCGTCGGGCCCATTCGTAGTCGCATTATTTAACGAACCTGTTTTTGCGACCTATGATGAGACCTTGACGGCGAGGATTAGAGCGGGACTGATTGCGTGTTGGGATGCAAGAAATTTGCTTAGTTATCCTTTGAAGGCATCCGAATCCTGCCTGTGGAAGATTTTATTATCGCTTAATTTTGAACTGCATCAGCTGGGTGATTTGGGAGATTGGCCTAGGCTCGAAAAACTTCCCGACGATTTGCCGTTTGCGCTTGAAAGTCGTGCGTTGCGGGCGTTTTTAGCCAACGTACGAGCCGAATATCTTTCTGCTAGGCAGCACTTAGACGAGTGTTATCAAGTGCTACTGAACGCGTCTCATGCTTTTTGGTCGGAGGCTAGGGTCTTGCGGTCTTCTAAGGAGTTTGCTCCAGGTGTGGATGACTTCTATGATGGCCACCGTGTCGCCGAGAAAATGCGGCAGGAGTTCCGGAGTCGGCGAACAACGCCGACCATAAAAAGACCAATTGGAAAATCGGCTCAAGATATCGAAGCGCTAAATTTTATGGGTTTCGACGATTTTCCTGACGCTGACGCACTGAAGCAAAGATACCATAATCTTGCGATGGAGATGCACCCTGACCGCGAAGGTGGTAGTGAGGCTCGATTTAAGCTGCTTGCCAGAAGTTACCGTCATCTCATTCGAAATTGTCAGCGCTGAGGTAGCAAAAATTGCTGATAAAGGCTTGCGCTAAAACGAGCAAGTATTAAAATGTGATAGACATGGCAAGAGATGGAGGTTTCTCATGAAAGACTGGTCGCCGGATGATCTGCAGAAGCATTTAGATGCTGGTGATAAGGTTTTTCTCAAGCTGTGGAAGAAAGGTTGTGGGGCTTGTAAATTATCCATACCAGCCATCGAACGGATTCAGGCTTCTGACACCAAGGGTCTGCAATTTGGTCAGATATGCACAGATGATCATCCTGAAATTCTCGAGATAGCAGACACAAACGTGCTACCGGTATTCTTTGTTTTTGCCAATAAGCAGATGTGCGGCCGACTTGAGGGATTCAAGGGGTTGGAGAAGTTGAAGTCAATGATTGAAGAGGCCTTAGCTTAACAGTTTGACGAACAGTTGGTAGGTCATGTCAAAAATTTTTAAAAAAGCTTCGAAAATTTCGCTGTTGTTGTTAATGATCGGTGTGGATTTTTTTTCGTGCTCAAAACCACCGATGAAGGATCCAGCGGCGGACGACCTTTCCGATTTAAGTATTGATCCGGATCAGCCGGCAATACCCGCATCCGCTTCGGTTAGTGAATCTGGAAATTCGACAGTTATTCCTCCTACCCCAAGAATAGAAGATTTGGAAGGAAGGGCTTCATCTGTTGAGGATGCGCCGGTGGAGCCTGAGCCTCCCATTGATCAGTCAGCTGCTGGTTCCGGAACGGCGAGTTCCCGTTTTGGATCAGGACCCCAGGTGAGGTACATAAAGTCTACAGAACTCAATGTTCGCGAGAAGCCTGATCGGTATTCCAAGATCGTTGGTGTCCTCAAAGGGGGAGATAAAGTTCGAGTTCAGATAAAAAGTGGCTGGGCTAAGCTTGATGAGGGGCGTTGGATTCGGTCAAAGTGGCTCGTAAAGCGCAAGCCAACAATTAAGCTTAAGAAGAAGACTTAACCCCTTGCAGGTGATCGATTGAAGGCTTTGGACAACAGGCAAAAGCTCGCTAAAGCTCTCGCAAAGATGAGCGAAGTATCTCCAACTCAAGGCTTACTTCACGCTTTTATCCATACGGTGATGTTTATAGGCCTGGTATCGGCAATTTTTGTTTTCTGGAAGCGAGATGCTCGTCTTGCCGTGATGGCGACTATCCCATTTGTCTTTGTCTATACAGCCATTTTAGTAACAGCGCATGATTGTATGCACCGAACGTACACCGGCTTGAAGTGGTTTGATGATTACTGGCCGGTTTATTGGACGGCGATGATGTATTGGCCGCACCGTACCTACTCGGAGATTCATAAGTTACATCATGGCATGTTGGGTCGCGACTATGACGATCCAGAGCGCCCGACTTTTTTACGATCCGAGTATGAATCAGCCGGGTGGATGAAGCGGTGGTACATACGTCATCAATGGTTGATTAATATTTTTATTCTTGGGGGAAGCGGGTTTATTTGTAAGCATTGGTTGTTAGGTCGTCGTTTGGCAGACAAATACCCACAGGTTCGTACCGCTATGCGTCGTGATGCTGTAGCGATTCTATTAATTGTCCCCATAAATGTCGGTCTTGCCATCTATTTTGATCACTTTTGGGGTTTTTTTTCGTCTTTTGTAATGGCTGAGCGAATTGGCGGTGGGTTACTCCAACTACGCGGGCTCGTTGAGCATTATGGGCTATGGGACGCTAAGGGAGCTGATGTGGTGCGCAGACAAGCCATGTCAGCGCGTAATGTGAGGGCCGGGTGGTTTTTCCGATGGATTTTTAATGATCTATGTTTTCACTCCATCCATCACGTTTACCCCAGTATCCCATGGTATAAATTGGGGGAGGCCCATCTTACCATTCCAAGTTTTTGGGAAGACTTTAACCCGAAAGCAATCGAGCCGCGTGATAGCTACGGGAAAGTTTTAGCCGATGGAGTTAGATCCTGGCGACTTATTGATGACCGCGTCACTTGATGTTTTTTTATAACAAGAAGCCCCGCAGGCATTTGTTGCTAGCGGGGCCTTTTTTAGTTGTCAGACCATGGTCTAGCGCATGTTTTTTTGCATATTTTCAGCGATTTTTCCGAGGAAGTCTGTCGTGTAAAGGAAGCTTCCAGCCGGGGGGTTATTGCCGTGAATACATACGGCGAGATCTTTTGTCATATGGCCCGCTTCAACAGTTTGCACGCAAACCTGCTCGAGCTTTTTTGCGAATTCCGTTACTTCCGGAGTTCCATCGAGCTTGCCGCGATGAGCAAGGCCCTGGGTCCACGCAAAAATGGATGCGATTGGGTTTGTTGATGTAGGTTTGCCCTTTTGGTGATCGCGGTAGTGACGAGTTACCGTGCCATGCGCGGCTTCAGTCTCGATCGTTCGACCGTTCGGGCACATCAGCACGGACGTCATCAGTCCTAAAGAGCCAAAACCCTGAGCGACCGTATCCGATTGCACATCACCGTCGTAATTTTTACAAGCCCAGACGATTCCGCCCTCCCATTTTAAAACGGCTGCCACCATGTCATCGATCAGTCGATGCTCATAGGTGATACCAGCTTTTGCAAAAGCATCTTTAAATTCACGGTCGAAAATCTGCTGGAATAGGTCCTTGAATCGACCGTCATATACCTTAAGAATCGTATTTTTGGTCGACAGGTAGACTGGGAACTTACGATCCAGTCCATAAGCAAAGCAGCTCCGTGCAAAGCCTTCGATGCTTTCATCGGTGTTGTACATTCCCATGGCAATACCTGGCGCTTTGAAATCCATGACGTCCCAGGTTTGTGTTGCTCCGCCAGCAGAGGGTTCAAAAACCATTTTAAGCTTTCCAGGGCCGGGTATTTTCACATCCGTAGCTTTATATTGATCGCCATGTGCGTGGCGACCTACTACGATTGGTTTTTTCCAGTTAGGAACAATTCTTGGAACATTTGAGCAGATGATCGGTTCTCTAAATACCGTTCCGCCTAAGATGTTTCTGATGGTGCCATTGGGGCTTTTCCACATCTTCTTAAGATTAAACTCTTTAACCCGCGCCTCATCAGGCGTGATCGTTGCGCATTTGATGCCGACATCGTATTTCTTGATGGCTTCAGCAGCTTCAATGGTCACCTTGTCGTCAGTTTTATCGCGATTTTCCATACCAAGATCAAAATACTTGATATCAAGGTCCAAGAAAGGGTGGATCAGCTTGTTTTTGATCTCCGCCCATATGATGCGGGTCATTTCGTCTCCATCCATTTCAACAACTGGATTTTTGACTCGAATTTTTGCCATATTTAATCTCCAAAAAAAAAACTAGGGTGAATGGAACTATCTCAAAGATATGTCAGGTTTTAAAGTAGTGAATTGAGCGAGGCATATGAATAAAGTCGCGAATTGGCATGGAAAGATTGATCAAAATTATAACTTCCGTTTTTTTGCCTGGATCGACGTTACATACGACGCCATGGCTACTATAAAGCATTTTAAAAAGGCCCAAGCCAGCGCCGCCCTTTTTTGTGTCAATAAGGTTATCAGAATCGTTGCGTCGCAAGGCTTTTCGTAAGTATGAAAACCACTTGTCCCGCAAGAATGCTCCGAAAGGATCCTCAATTGAAATGGCAAGAAGTCGGCTATCGATACCGAATTTCAAGGTGGCCCATTCGTCGGGAAGTAATTCTCGCTTTGACGTGCGCTCCATGTCCTCGTAGTGGGTTCGACCCCCTGCAACAGGCGCGTCATAAATAGCATTCATCAAGAGTTCTTCCGATATTCCGTGGGCCATTCTTGATATGTTCTTGCCAGTCCCGCAGGCGTCGGCCCATTCGAGAACAGTCTTGTTTAAAACATCTCTGTCGGCTGAGCCTTTTACTATGTGTTTTTGAATCTTAGATTCTGGACTGAGGTATTTATCAATTCCGAAGATGTCGCGTCGCAGAATTTTTTGCAGCGTGATGGCGATATCCGCTGAGGTCCACTCTGAATCGAGATTTGCGATGATATGGTCAATCAGTTGAACATCGTTCAACTCCAAGGCTTTTGAGTATTCTTGCATGGGAAGATCCGTCACCAGAACTGTCGTGATGTCGTTTCGACTGCGTGCCGCTTTGAACGTCTGCAAATTCGGATCGTTACAAACGAATACCCGAAGTTCTGGAGTTGTCTCTATAGTTCTGATGGCTTGCTCAACAGAGGAGGTTGAAATAACCTTCCAGCCGTTCGTGGCCACTGTGAGCGCCATAGCTGAGCCCAGGGGTTTGCGTCCTGGCACTTCCAAAACTAATAAAGCTTGCATCACGTTAGGTTCTGGCATGATTTGCGTCAGACCTCTGCGGGTTTTTTTGCGTCCGCTGAGATCTTATCCTGAAGTGTCATGAGACCTGCAATAACGGCTTCTGGGGTCGGAGGGCAGCCCGCGATATAAACGTCGACTGGTATGATTCGATCGACACCCTGTACGACATGGTATGCGCGGTAGAAACCGCCGCTTGATGCGCAAGCGCCCATCGCCATAACCCATTTCGGCTCTGACATCTGGTCGTACACTTTCTTGATTACGGGGGCCATTTTTTCGGTGATCGTGCCAGCGACAATCATGAGATCTGCTTGTCGCGGTGAGAAGCGGACAACTTCAGCGCCGAACCTGGCAATATCGTATTTCGGGCCAACAACAGACATGTATTCAATTCCGCAGCACGCAGTGCCGAAAGGGTAAGGCCAGAGCGCGTTCTTGCGCGCCCACGCCAGCAACTCCTTGTGCTTCGTGAGGAATATGGGTAGTTCGTCGTTAGATTGGCTGTGCTTCATATCTTCAAGGTCCTTTGTCCCAGAAAACCAACCTATAGTTGGCGTTTAAACAATTCACAACTCCAGGGACCAAACTGTTCAAAAATTCAACGTTATTGGCCCTTTATGTCGCCATTCTAGACCAGTGCGTCAAGGAATTCCACTCCCAGTCAAAAAAAGCCAGGGAAAGTTGACTTAAGGTGAACTGAGTCCTTAAAATATCAGTGAAAGCCAAGCATTAGCAATTTGGGCGCGACTGAAGGAGAGTCAAGATGGAGAAGATTGTACGCTTGTTTCACGAAGGTGGACCCGCCGTTATGGCGTCGATTACCGTGGTGGCGATCTATTCGCTGATTGTTATTATCGAGCGAGTGGTGCGTTACTGGGTGACATATGACCTTGGAAATAGTGCGGTTTTCATGAGTAACGTGCAAAAGATGGTGATGAATAATTCTATTGAAAACGCCATCAGGCTTTGCAAGAAGCAAAAACCCAAGCTCCTGCCTGATGTTTTGGTGCAGGGATTAATGCGCGCTAATGATTCCGTTGAGGAAATCGAGCTCGCGATGGATTTTGCAACGCTTGAAGCGATTCCAAAAGTAACAAAAGGTGTTGGCTTTCTCGGTACTACAGCAAACGTAGCCACTCTATTGGGTTTGATGGGTACTCTTTTTGGTTTGATGAAGTCGTTCGCCGCAGCAGCTAATGCGACGGGTGCCCAGAAGCAAACGCTACTCGCAGAAGGTATCGCTGAGGCTTTGATTGCAACGTCCTATGGTCTTGGAACCGCGCTTTTGATTCTCCTCGCTTACGGGATATTGATGACCAAACAGTCATCTCTTGTAGACGACATTAACTCCAACTCTGCAAGACTTCTGCATATGCTTTATAACCGCAAAATGAAAATCCACCGCGGTGGAAGCGATCGACCAGAGTGATCGCTAGCGAGTTGTTTGCTTGTTGCGTTCTCTAGTTTTACGCAGTGTGAGTTGGTTATAAAGAGACGGTCTTGGAGGTCAGGCGGTGTCGAGAAAAAAGAAAAGACGGTCACTTCCGTATAAAGATGTAGAGCTTAACATCATGCCGTTTATTGACATCTTTTCGATGTTAAATACGTTCTTGTTGTTTTCAGCTGTATTTCTTTCGGTGGGTGTACTCGACGTGCAGGTCCCATTTCTTTCTAATCAGCCTCCTCCGGATGATCCAAAAGACAGTCGCGTCTTTCAAGTCTTTGTCGATGTCACCAAAGAGCTGGTTGAGATTCAGACTTCATACACTCGCGCTCCGGAGCAGTTGCAAAAGTTTCCGTTCCCTAACAATGCAGATGGCATCAAACTGATGCACCAAAAACTTGCCGAAATTAGAAAGCAAAATGCAGCCACCGACAAGGCAACTGTTACCAGTGATGACGAAGTGACTTGGGAGTCGTTAGCTGCAGTGCTTGATGGTGTGATGTTGCGATTAGAGGGGGATCCTATTTTTCCTCCAGCCAAGGATGCAAAAAACAAAGAGCGGGCTGAGCTGGACGCGAAGATTTATTTATATCCCAAGATTGTCATGGGCAGCGTCATGTTTAAGTGAGAGCTTCAACCCGAATTTCTTCGGCTAGCCGAATGGTAGGAGATGCGTGAATGGCAAGTGTAGGCGGCGGTAGTAAGGACACCCTAAGTCTTAACCTGAACCCGATGTTGGATATTTTCTCGATTCTTATCACTTTTTTGCTGATGAGCTTCTCGAGTGATCCTGTGTCTCATGATGTGGATGCAGGTATCGAACTCCCTCAATCTACAACCATCGTAGCTCTTGATGAAATCCCATCGATCATCGTGACAAAGACAGAAGTTCGGGTCAATGATGTGAAGGTCGCCGACATCGTCGCTGGTGATGTCCCGGAAAAAGATCGAAGCCAGGGTGCTGTTTATCCTGTTTTTACTGAGCTAAAAAAGCTTGCTGAAGCTAACAAACGTCTAGCCAAAACAGTAAAGGCTGATGACCCCACTGCTAAAGGCAGTACGGGGGCTTTGACCATGGAGATGGACAAGGGGCATCGTTTTAAACTCATGAAGCGGATTATGATTGCGGCGCAGCAGGCGGAATTTGTGCAGTTCAAGCTCATGGTGCAGAAGGAACTTAACTAGGGATGGTCAGTTGGTTCAGAAAAAATAGCGCAGCTCAGAGTGTGACGGCGACGATTATTGCGGCGTTCTCGGTTTGCTGTGCTTTGTCGTCGGCGATCTTTGCCGCGGGCACTCCTGAGCAGTTTGAAAAGTATGAAATTCGGGTTATTAGACCGAAGTATTTCGCTAAGACTTCGAGGCTCGAGACCGGGGCGCAACTTAGTGTGGTTATGAATCAATCGTTCATCTACACATATCTTGCAACAGGACTACTGGATTATCACTTCTCTGAGCAGTGGGCGGGTGAGGGTGCTTTTGCCTTGGGTTTTAGTATCGATAAGGATGACAAACGCTCATTAAAATCTAACTTTAAAATTCAGACTCAGATTCTGCGGACACAGTACTTCATGGAGGGTGGAGCGCTGTACACCCCAGTTTACGGAAAATATCAATTGGATTCCGGTGAACTGATTTATCTCGATATGTTTTTCTCAGCCGGTGTTGGGATGACGGGGATCAATTATCTATATGATCATTGTCCAAAGCCTTCTGAGGTCGGGCAGGGGAATTTTGTTCCAAATCCGCCGTCGCCCACTACCAAAGCCTATCCTACATTCTACACGGGTCTAGGGCAGAGAATATTTATGGACAAAAAGCTCAGTCTCAGGTGGGACGTCCGCGCGCATATTTTTGGATACAACGTTGCCGATGCCGCGTGTGATCCTGAAACTGCAGCAAAGGCTACTACTTCTCAGACAAACATCACGCTACAGCTCGGCGCGGGGTACTTCTTATGAGACGTCCGGCACGAACGCGCGGTTTGTTTAGTTCAGTCCTGCAAAATTTGGGTCTAGTGAGCTTGGGCCTCGTAATTATTCTTCCACAGCCGGCCATGGCTAGCTATCAAGCAGCCCAGCAGCTTATGGCCAGGCGTGACTACGTTGGTGCTGCCTCGGAATACTTTCAGTCGTACTCCTCACCGAAGTCACCTCAGGAAAAAATATATTCGGAGTGGGGGCTTGGAAAGAGTTTGCAGGCACTTGGCTTTCATTATTCTGCATCAAAGTTTTTTTCAAATATTGTGCGCAGGGGCCCTACTGGTATGAACCCCTATTTTAGGAGGGCTCTCGAGGAGTTGGGGGCTATCAATGGCACCGTAGCTCTAGGCCAGTCACATATTGTGCAACTGGTGCGTGGTGGTGGCGTAGCGCCCGAGAATATTCCAGGGCGAGCTCGCGGTTTTTACTTTTATTACATCGGAGCTGAAGCTTTCATCCAGCAGAAGTTCGAAAGAGCTGGAGATTTTTTCAAGAAGGTTCCATCCGGAAGTGTCTACTATGCGAAAGCTCAATTTCACCTTGGCGTTATTGCTAACCGTGCAGGTGCGCATAGCCGCGCGATAAGTTATTTTGAGGCCGCCAGGTCAGCATCAGGGGCAGACGCATGGGTCAGAGAGCAGGCGAATTTGAACATCGCTCGCGTGCATTATGAGACAAAAAGCTTTACTCAGTCGTTGCAATTTTACGCTCAGATCCCCCGTGAGTCTGACAACTGGCTGCAAGCAATCTTTGAAGCGAGCTGGGCATTTTTCTTGATGGCCAAGCACAATAACGTCTTGGGTAATATTCACACCCTTCACTCTCCATTTTTTGAAAACAGGTTTTTCCCAGAGAGCTACATTCTCCAGTCGATCACATATTTGCGTCTTTGCAGATATGATGAGGTGCAAAATAGTCTTGAAAAATTCCGGGATCGCTACAAACCGGTATTCAAAGATTTGTCAGCACTTTTGAGAGAGTACAGTAGCCGTAAAAATGACATGTTTAAACTGGTCTACGACTACCGAAACGGCAGTCTTAACAATTACCGAAGTGCCTGGGCGATACTAGACCAATTAAGCCGATCAGATGCGTACAAAGAGCCTAGCAGGGCCTTCCGCTATGCTGATTCAGAGATCGGGCGTTTAAATGGTATGGGTGGTAAATGGGGTAGCTCAGGGCTTGCTGAGGATTTAAAGGATTTTTTGAATAAGAAAAAGCAAGTGTCCAGGTCTGACTCTGGTGAGAAGTTGTATGATCAGGCGGCGGCAGCATTCGAATATCTTCGAACGTTGTCAAACCAGACGAAGCTGATTCAGGCGGATATGTTTGAAGGTCGGGTTGACTCGATTCGTAGAAGTTTGAATGTGACGCAAGCTAACGATAGAAAGGTCTTTATCGGTGGGTTGCAGCCGCTCCAACTCGACCAGCAGCTAGAATATTGGCCATTCATGGGCGAATACTGGGAAGATGAGCTTGGTTATTATGTTTACAATCTCGATGATAAGTGCGGAATGCCAAACAACAAGCCAGGCAATAATAAAAAGTGACGGCATATTTGGTGCGTATACGCAGAGCTTTAAAATGAGTGAGGAAACGTAATGTTTGCAAAAGTCCACTTTGGAGCAGCCTTGATTTTGGTTCTGATGATGAGCCAAGCATTTGCCGAATATGCTCAAGCGGACGCCAGGACAAAAAATCACCGCGAGGTAAACCTCTCGGGCATCGAGTCAAAAAAACGCGAAAAAGGCACCGCCGAAAAAGCCAGTGGTCCGAGCATGGGTCGCGGAGAAGCGTTCGTTGTGGCGACTGAGGGCAAACTTTCCTCGGAGATCAAGAAAACAATCGAATTTTACAAGCGTACCGAGCGTACGTTGCCACCAAAGTCCTCTGCCAGGCTGCAGATGCTTGAACGCCTAGTTAACCTCTATCTAGAAAGTGCCGTTTACGAGGCGAATTCGGAATTTCGTAGGTATGATCAGGCCTATGCTAACTGGGTTAGGGCAGGTGGTAAGGGTAAGTCACCCACCGTTGATAACTCGGCCTCGAAAAACACATGGAAGCAGGTCGCCTCGACATCTGCTTATGTCATGAAGCAGTTTCCAAACACGAGAAACTCAGATGCTTTAATGTTTAATCAGGGACTCGCGTTGCAATATCTTGGACAAGATAAACAAAGTGCGCGGGTATACAGTGACTTGATACAAAAGTACCCTAACAGCGAAAAAGCTGGAGAGGCGTACTTCCAGCTTGGGGATTTCTTTTTTGAGAAGAAAGACTTTAAAAACGCCACGAACAACTACAAGCAAGCATTGCGTTATAGAACCAGCCGTGGCTACGGCTGGTCTCTCTTCAAGCTTGGATGGTGTTCATACAACTTGGGCAACTACCCGGAGTCTCTTGCTCTTTGGAAGCGAACTGTTGACGTAGCGACTAGTAGCCGTCAGAAGGGCTCTGATCAGCTGAAAGAAGAGGCTCTAAAAGATATGATATTCGCCTGGGTTGAGATGAAGACGGTCGATCAGGCGATCACGTATTATCGGCAGCACGGCGGCGAGAAATATATTGGAAGGTTTTTGAGCCAATTGGGTGATCAGTTGGTTTATATTGGTAAGTTCAACGAGGCTATTCGTATTTATAAGCGATATCAGTCGATGTTTCCAAATGCGCCAGATACGCCCGATATGCAAAAAGACGTTATTTCGCTTTATTATGACATCAATAGATTTTCAGAGGTTTGGAAAGAGCTTGATGCATTCCCTCGAATGTACGGATCTGGTAGTTCTTGGGCTGCTGCTAACAAAGGCGAGCAAGGACTTGTAGAAAATACACAGATAAAAATAAAAGATACGATCCTCTATTACGCCAAAGTTTTACATAAGGCGGGACAAAAAGATGATGACGCAGGTACCTACGCTGAGGCGATTAAGGGTTATACGTTGTTTTTGAAGTATTATCCGAATTCGAAGGAAATGCCTGAAGTCAAATTCAATATGGCTGACATCATGTTTGTTCAGCAAAAATATCGGGAGTCCGGCAAGCTTTACTTAGAGGTTGCCGCTCTTGGCAAAGACAAAGCAGTTCAAATTATTCCGCCTGGGAACAAGGTTGTCAGTCTCCACAAGGACGCCGCTCGTTATATGCTGGATAGTTATGGCTTGATGTTTGAACCCGTATACAAGGTGATGCTGAAGAGGACCCCTGATTTTAGTAAACCGCCACGCCCGTTGCCTCAATCCGCCACCGATTACGTGCAAGCATGTAGTGAATATGGCAAGTGGTATCCTGAAGATAAGAAGGCCGCTAAAGAGTGTGACATATATGTCACGGCGATTTATTATCGCTACGCGGACAAAGATAAGTCTAAGAAACTCCTCTTTAATATTGCTCAGAAATATCCTAATGAAAAAATTGGCCCAGAAGCTGTAGAGTGGCTTATTCCCCTTTACGCTGGTGATACGAAATCACTGGTACAAATCGCTGACAATCTTTTAAAACAGCCGGCATACCAGAAGGGCAAACTCGGCGAGAAGCTTCGAGATCTTCGTCGTGGCGCTGAGATTGACGAGATTAAAAAGATCGGTGACGTTGCTAAGCGAGCCAAGGCTTTTGAAGATCAAGCCAGAAAAAATCCAAAATCGGCTGATGCAGATAAGCTGTTTTACAACGCTGCTGTTGATTATATAAAAGCTGGCATGGTCGCCCAGGGTATCGCCGCATACGGGATTGTCGTGAAGAATTATCCGAAATCTGAGGGCTACCAAGAGGCCTTGTTGCAATTAGCGAAGCTGTCTGACAAGCGGCTTGAATTCCCAACGGCAGCTTCATATTACCTTGCTTATGCCGCAAAATTTCCAAAGGATAAGCAGGCTGAATCGGGGATCGGCCGCGCTTGCGTACTACAGGTGGCAATGTCTGATGAGCGTGCTATTCAAACCTGCCTCAGTCTTGCAAAGTTTGATGCCGAGGGTGCGAAAGGACTTTTTGATCGCATGATCCGAGAAGCCGAGTACTCCAAGAATTACGCCAAAATGCAGACGCTCATCGGAAAGCACTATCTTAAGTTTAAATTATCAGCAGATGAACGCATTCTTGCGTTCCACAGAATTTATGATGCAGCGAAGGGCAAAGGTGCCGCTGGGCAGCAGGCAGCTCGCGAAATTCTTGGTGCTTATAAGAGTGCGGGCGGCAAGGTTGGCTCGGAGGCGAGTCGATATGTGGGAGAAATTGTATTTAATAACGTCAACTCAATTATGCCTAAGTATGCAGCTATTAAGTTGGTGGGTGGTAACGTCGATAAGCTGGCCGCCTCGATCCAAAAGAAAGTTGCTGGTATTCCAGCAGTTGATAAAGCATACGAGCAAGTGACTGCCACAAAAGATGCGTTCTGGGGTGTGGCAGCGTTGTATCAAATGGGGTATGCCCGGGAGCTGCTTGCTCACGAGTTGGATAACCCACCAACCATCGCGGGAGCGAGTGCTGAAGATGTGAAAAAGCAGCTAGCGCCACAGGTTCAGCAAGCAAGGGCGGAAGCTAAGAAGTTTTATCAATTTGCTGTGGACTCGATCTCTAAGTTCGCCGTCTATAATGATTGGGCTGGTCGATCAGTATCCGGGTTGGCAAGGATTCAGGGTCAAAAAATCAGTTACGAAGACGTTGCGCTCATTCCCGATTTCGTTGGATCAGAGGTTCCGGCTCCTGTCGCTCAGGCGGTTACCGCAACAAAGGCAGGTGAATAATGCGAATATCCAGAACGATATTGTTTTTACCGGCTCAATTATTAATCGTGCTGCTTTTGCCCTGGGTGCACGCAGGTTGCTCAGGTGACAAGCCAGAAAAGAAGTCCGAGGAGCCTGTAAGTTCATCCGCCTCGGCCAGCGGTGCTGCTGAAACGCGCGAAGACTCTGGCGGATCGTCCATGACGTCTGAGCGGCGATTTCTTATTAACAGTGTTTCCAACAATGGCCTAACCTCACGCTCGATTGATAAATCACGAGCGGCGGATTTGGCCGGACAATACGGTTCAGGTCGTAGTAAGGACATCAATACTTTGGCTGCGGCGATTGCCTCGGGTCGCCTTGCTGGTCAATCCGTAAACGAGCTCATGGCCAGTGCAAAGGCCATGGCTGACCTTGAAATGACGAAGAATATCGAACGAGATATCCCTGAAGTCGTTCAGTTAGAACTCGGTCTTTCTGGGTTAAATACAGGTCGGCTGGGATTTGCTGAATACTGGTTAGATCCATTAATTAAATCAAAGAACGCGACAATTCGTGCGTCGGCTATCAATGCCAAAGGGGTGATAGCCATTCGAATGGGTCGTATCCCTGAGGCGGTCGCAATGTTCAGGGAGGCTCTCTCTGCAAATAATGAATATCGTCCTGCGCTCATGAATCTTGGGTTTCTAGCTCTTCAGGGCGGCGATGTCACGACCGCAAAGCGAGCACTGGGTGGGATGCAAGATGATTGGTACGTTGAATCGGCTCTTGTCTCGGTACTGCGCCTTGAAGGAGAAAGTGACAAGGCAGATACAATCTGTGAAAAGGTTCTTTCCAGACGTCCGCGACATAAGCCGACTCTCATAAATTGCGGTATTAACGCTTGGCAGGGTAAAAAGGACTATAAGAAGGCCAAGGATTATCTCAACAAAGCCTTATCGGTTGCCGGCGGACTTGCTGTGTGGGACGAGAAAACCGGTCGACTCCTCGGGGCGATAGATACTGAAGAGGCGAGAGCCGCTCAGCTCAAGGCGCGCAAGGAAGACGAAGAGCGCAAAGCCAAGGCCGAGGCGGCTAAGGCTAAGTCAGAGGCTCCAGCAAAAGAGTCCCCAAAGGATTCAGCGGGCGAGCAGCCCAAACAAGAAGCGGGGGGCAAGGGGACTGAATAAAGTTGAGCTCTGCTTTCATTGCTTGCATTGGTGTATGGCATAACTTGTGGGATAATATAACGAAAGTTTAGTTTTATTTGTGAGATTGTGGATTCAGAATTAGGTTAAATAATTTTATGTGTCTCCTAGAAAAGGTTGCAAATGGCGTTTGAGTTGCGATTCCAGGTGCCGGGACAGCTACCCCGCACAATTCCTGTCGACCAATCACGAATGATGATCGGGACGTTGCTCTCGAATCATGTCGTTTTGCGTGCGCCCGGTGTTGATCCGATTCATGCGCTCATCGAAGAAGTGGAAGTTGGAAAGTGGATCGTGACTGACGTTGGTAGTGAAACTGGCGTCAAGGTCAATGCTGTGCTCATTGATGTTGAAGCATCTCTGAAAGTTGGCGACAAAATTTCCGTTGGAAGTGTCGTGCTTGAATTTGCTGAGCAAACTCAAGTCATACCGCCACCTCCTGTTCCAGGTGTAGGTGCTACGATTCCTGCTCCGGCTAATGCCACGTCAGCATCATCGGCGAAGACGGATGTGAGGGTTAGCGCCGACAAACTTCGTACGCCAGCGGCCAGTGTTCCCCCGCAAACAAACCCTAAAGCCAGCGCTGAAGGTAGAGCAACAGTTCGTCAAGAGGCCCCGCCCGAGGTGCTCGAACGTCGTGTTCAGAAAAACGTGCTGTTCCACCCGCGCGATGCAGTTCCCAAAGGTGACACTTTAGAGGTGGTCGCTTATTGGGGCGATACCGTGTTGGATGTTGATCTCTTCCATCCAAGTTTTAAGAAGTTTGATCATGTGACGATTGGCGTGACCCCGATTGCGCATTTTATTGCTGCAGGTGAAGAGCATTTCGTAAAACACAACCTCGTCAGATTTAGTTCGAGTGGCGGCTATAAACTTAAACTTCTGAACGGAATGGATACGCGTATCCGCCGTGGGGGTAAGGTTGAAAAAATCGACGGACAGGCGAGCGTGTCCTTGGATCGCAGGGATATTGCACACATAAAGTTCGGAAGCGTTCGCTACTTTATGCTTTTCGTGAATCCGCCTGAAATTGTTATGGAACGCTCTGGTCCGCGAGATCCCCTAATTGCCTGGTTAACGCTTGCGGGTATGCTTTTATATTTTCTGGTAATCCCGTCGCTTTGGATGTCGACTCCTAAGAAAGAGGCGCCTGAGGAAAATGAAATTTTTGAAATCGTACAGGTGCCTGAGGAGCAAAAACCACCCGAGCCAAAACCACCGGAGCCAAAAAAGCCGGAAGTGAAGGTTGAGGAGAAAAAGGAGCCACCCAAGACTCCTAAGCCACCTCCACCGCCAAAACCAAAACCAGTGACTCCGGCCAAGCCAATCGAAAAAGAAAAGGTTGAGCAGCCAAAACCCGTTGAAAAGCCGGTTGAAAAACCGAAGCCGATGGAGGCCTTGCAACAAAAACCAACGCCGCCTGCTCCAACTCCGCAGAAAGCGCAGGACGGCAAACCCGGAGACCCAGCGAAAGCTAATTTATCGAGCCTCAGTAAAGCGACAGCTGGTATGGAGTCTACGGGAGCTAAGAAACCAGACTTCAAATATGCAGGCGAAAAAAATAACAAACCTCTTGGCGCCGCTGGTGGTCCAAAAGGTTCTGGTAACAACCAGACTGGTGGAGCGATCAAGGGTAACAAAAACTTTAGTGTCCAGGGCGTTGAGGGGCCTAAAAATGAAAAAGCGTCGGGCGTGAACCTAGACAAGCTAGGCCTCGGAGTTGGAAAAGTCTTGAATAAGACTGGTCCGGGTGCAATCCAGACAAACTTCCGGAGTGATGTGGGCGGTGCTGGTGGTGGTGCTGGATCAGGATCCAAAACCTACGGTATGGGTGGCGCCGGCAACGGTAAATCTCTTGGTCTTGCCGGTGCTGGTGGTGCTGCCAATAATTTCGGATCTGGATCGGGCGGTGATGGATCGGGTCAGGGTGGAAGTGGTGGTTTTGGCGGCTCTGGTGGTGGACCTGGTTTTGGAACTGGCGGCGCCGGTAAGGGTGGCGCTGGAGGTCATGGCCGAGCAAATGTGACCATTCCGCCGGGTGATCCGACCTACTCCGGTGGTCTGACGGCTCAGGAGATTATGGCGGTTATTCGCGCCCACTTAAACGAAATTCGCCACTGTTATGAGCAGCTACTTCAACGCTCACCGAGTGCGTCTGGAAAGATAGCAGTCAGTTTTGTCATTGGTTTGTCTGGAGGAGTGACGCGCGTCGGTGTCCAGGAAGCAACTCTTAACGACTCTGTTATGCGAGGTTGTGTGACTGGACGAATACAGCGCTGGACGTTCCCGAAGCCAAGAGGTGGACAGCCAGTTGACGTGAGCTATCCATTCGTCTTCAACCCACTCTAAGTGATCGTTTCATAATCACCGAAATTTACCGCAAGAGATCTCCTCGAAAGGGGGGCTCTTGTATGATCACGTGCCTTGCGAAATCGTGCCGCATTCAGTAACCTAGAGGTTTCGCCTTTCTGAGCTAGCCTGAGGAGATCTGTCTTGGTTCAACGACCGTTGTTTTTAATCAGTAACGATGACGGCGTGCACGCGCCAGGGGTCAGGGCCATGGCGGCGGCCGTCAGGGAACTAGGTGATGTGGTCATAGTCGCTCCCCACGTGGAAAGATCAGCGTCCAGTCACGCCATTTCCATACACCTTCCTTTGAGAATTGAGCAAGTAGAGCCAAATATCTATGCAGTTGAGGGGACTCCCGCCGATTGCATCATGTTGGCTATCAGAAAGCTTCTCAGACGAAAGCCGACCTGGGTGTTGAGCGGTATCAACCGGGGTGCTAATCTAGGAGTAGACACCATTTACTCAGGAACGGTCGGAGCAGCTATGGAGGGGACGTTGCACAATATTCCCTCAATTGCAGTATCGACATACGGTAAAGCTAGGGAGCACCTCCACTACGAGTCGGCTTGCCAGGTTGTTCGAATGTTACTCAGCAAGGCGGATTTGTTTAGTGAGGTCACTAAAACGTCCTTACTGAACGTTAATGTACCGAACTTGCCCTTTGAAAAGTTGCGGGGAATGGTCGTTACGAGTCTCGGTCGAAGAATTTATGAAGACGAGATGCAAGAGGGGGTCGACCCCCGAGGGCGAGCCTACTATTGGGTGGGCGCTGGAGGCGAGATGTTTGAAGACATCCCCAACTCGGACTGCGTGATGCTCGAACAAGGGTATGTCACCGTTTCTGTGCTGCGCCCAAGTTTTATTGATGAAAGAGGCAATGCGGCCATTGAGAAGAGCTTTGCGGGAGTTTTTGACAACTCCTTTGGGTCATGAGGGTGCGCTTAATTCGCCAAACTTTGGAGAGACGACGTATGCCACGTAAATCACTGATCGCGTTCCTTGCATCGCTGATGGTGGTATCGGGTTGCGCGACGGTTAATTCCGGCGTGGATCAGCGTGACCGTATCGTACTCGTGAAAGTTAAAAAAAATGACACGTTAAATCTGATTGCCAAACGACATGACACCACATGGCAGTCCATTGCTGTACTCAATCGAGAACAGCTGACCAACGGCCTGCGAGAAGGTCAAGAGCTGAGGGTCAAAAGCGGAAGCACGTACCTCGGCAGTGTGGACTCCGTCGGCGCCGGTTCACAGGCTGATATGGAACACGGGGATGAGTCTGATGACTTTCTCCCTAAACGCAAGCGTGGACTATTTTTTTCGCCGTCTCCAGGGGAGCCGCCAGCTCTCATGATGCCAGCTCCCGGTCGTGTTTCAAGTCGCTTTGGTAAGCGTGGGAGACGATTACATAAGGGCATTGATATCGTGGCCAACGTAGGCACGCCGATCGTGGCGTCTGCTGATGGTGAAGTTATTTTTGCGGGTCGTCAGCGTGGCTATGGCTCAACCGTGGTGATCGATCATGGAGAGTTTATGACGCTTTATGCTCATGCCAGTAAAATCATTGCTCGCACGGGTGATGTGGTCAAGCAAGGTGATTTTATCGCTAAAGTCGGCAAAACTGGAAATGCGCGCGGGGCGCATTTGCACTTTGAATTACGAGATCGGGACAACAAACCGCTCAATCCTATTCAGCATTTTCGTGTCATAAATGTAGCCCAATCCGATACATCACTTCGTCCATCCGAGGAAGCGTCTGATCGGCTCAATGGCAAATCGTCCAAAAACAAGCGTCGACAGGCTCGCCAAGGGCGGGGTAAGAAGCGACTTTTGTACGCTAAGGACTAAAGTTTATACACGTGTTTGAATGTAACCTACTGAAATTTAAGCTTTGACCTCTTTCGCTTGACATGCATGCCAAGGTGCGATTTGTTCCGTCTTAACAACGTGAATGAATCTCTATTTTGGATGTGTACTAGATGCTGACTGATCGCTCTATATCAAGCCGTATTCGCCACCTTCGAGCTCTTGACGGGGCGTCAAAAAACAATACTCCTACCGAGTCTGGGGCCGGTGAGATCATCGTGGTTGGTTTGGGTGACCGCATGGTGATTTCTGAGCAGGCGGAAGTTTGGACTATTCGAGGCGTTCTAAGTGATGGCCGTGTTTTGGAAGACGCTGTTGGCGAGATTTCCTTTGTTATGATCCCCGGCCAATTTCAACCGGCAACTGCAGTTGTTGGGTTTATTGCACCCCATGCTCCGCATGTTTTGGGCATTAGCGAAGAAACGATATGGCCACAGTTACGAGCGATGATATCCCAGCTTGGCTATGATCTTGATGGATTTTACGTATCGATGTCGATCAATGGTCGCCCATTTAACCGTCGCGAAATTGCAGATAATAATAAGAGCCGCTAGGCTAGCGGCTTATTCAGCGCATCACAGCTTGATGCTGTCAGGTCTTAGAAAGAAAAGGGGTATCCTCGAGCTGAACTCAGCCCCTTTCATCGTTTGAAAATGGTACCAACCTCGCATGTTACCCGTGGGTGTTCTGAGCGGGCAGCCACTTGTATATTGGTAGCTTTCCCCCGGTTGTATCCAAGGCTGCTCACCAACAACGCCATCACCCTCGACGGTGTCCAGAAACCCGGTGCCGTCCGTTATTAACCAGGTTCTGCCTAGCAGCTGAACTGGTAACGTTGCGTTATTCGTTACGGTGACGTGATATGCATACGAGAAAAAGAATTGCTCAGGGCTCGATCTTTCTGGAAGAAATTCAGGAACCACACGGACTGTTATGTCATTGGATGTGACCTGCCATCCAAAAAGACCATCGGACCTCTTCTGACCAAGAGTGCTTCCTATGGTGGGATGGGTCGCCTGACTGTGCGAATCGGTATTTTGCAAGGGCTGCCTCTTAAGGTGATTTCAATGGACTGACCTTCTGACCCATGTTCTGCCAAAAAACACCATCACCTGTCGAGAATAAAAGGGGGCGAACCTTGTGGCAAATCGTACCAAAAGCCTGATCAGCAGCAAAAAAGTGAGATCCCACCCGCGATTTTATGGTGCCTTGTACACTTAAATGAAAAAAACACGCTTCAGTCTCGTCTTTCGATCGGACCAAAGCGCGTTGGGGCTATTATCTACAAATTAGCTTTGTAGATGCGGGTTGCGATACTGGAACTCAGGCATACGGAGCTTACGGCCCCATTTACTCTCAGTACAGTAGGCAAGAATCGCTTTACCATAGGCTTTCCAGTGTGGCGCTGGGATTGCTCCGAGCGACCGAAGGAATGCCGTCGACTTGCGGTTGTCGAATACAACGTTCGTACCGGAAAGGTAATCGTTATAAACGGCCGCTAGTTCACACGTTCTCCAGAAATCCTCAGACATTAATCGGCGTAGCCAAGTTCCGCGAAGAAGCTTGAACACCCATACGGGGATTAAAGGGCGACGTTGAATATTTGTTTGCTCGAAAGCATCGTTAAGAAGCTCATCGATGCGAACGCCTTTTTCGGCGCCAGCGGTCAGATAGAACGTCTTGCCGAGGCTCTTGCGAGTCATCATGATCTTGTACATTGAGTTGGCGACGAAGTCGACCGGGACAATGTCCAAGCGTGCCTTGCGGCTGCAAGGAACAAACGGAATGATGTTTTTCGAGAGAAGTTGTAGCGGCCAGTACAGCACTTTGAAGTGCGGAGTAAAGCCGTTACGTGAGTCACCAACCACGATCGATGGACGATAAATCGTTGTCGGTAAAATTTGCTTGTAGTCACGAACAAGAAGTTCTGCTTCGAACTTACTTTGCTCGTATGCGTTAGCGAAGTTCTGCGAACGGTCTAAGTCGTCCTCAGTTACGACGCCTGACTTGGTGCCGGCGACGAAAGCCGTGGACACATAGTCAAATCTTTCCAGCTTGCCTTTTTCGCGGCAAACGACTGCCAAGTCGAGTAACTTACGGGTTCCCTCGACGTTGATATGTCTAGATTCCGCGATCGGGGCAGCAAAGTCAGTGCTTGCGCCGATATGAAGGATGTGAGTACAGGAGTTTTCTAGGCGCTCGCGCGTGGCAGAGTCAAGACCCATCGCGTCTAGCGTCAAATCGCCAGCAACGACCTCCATTTTAGACATCGCGAATTCGCGGTCATTGGGTGCAAAAACTTTTTCCACGAGGCTGTTGAGGCGCTCTTTGGCCGGTTGCTTCGGTGAATCCCGAAGTAGTAATAAAATCTTTTTGACTTTGTTGTCGCGAACTAGACTTGGTAGCATTGCTGCTCCCAGGAATCCGCTTCCACCTGTAACTAGAATTTCCATTGTTGCCTCCCGTTTTGCCCCGTAAAAACGATTATATTCACTGCACAATAATGCATTAAAACACTTAAACTTATTCCATCTCTACGATCATGCAGGAGTACTCTCCCCATGTGGATGACCGCAATACAAGTGCGGTTCGCTTGCCTGGATTGAACTCACCGCCAGTTTTTGCCTTGGATGTGCTAGGAACTGCTTTTTTCGCATAGCAGCTGGACAAGAAAGCGATTTCAGCCAAACCGCCAGCTTCCATCATGTTGCCCCATCTAGATGCAGTAGACGCAACAGCAGGCTTGTTGGTTCCACTCCAGATCGTATCGATTGCAGTTTGTTCTGCGTTGTCGACTGATGCGAGACCAGACCCAGACGTCATCACAATGCCGATATCACTTGCTTGGATCTTCGCATTGGCCAAGGTTTGCTTGATCAGGTCTGTCAAAACTGGACTCTGCGAATTGGTCTTATAAGGACCCATCGCATCGGTTGCAGCTGCGCAAGCTACCACTTTACAGATGGGCTTGGCGCCGCGTTTTGTTGCGTTGGCACGGGTTTCGAGGGTGGCAAAAGCCGCGCCCTCGGCAATCGGTGTGCCATCGTAAAGACCGCGCTGTTTCATGGAGGAGATAAACTCCTTGTTAGAGTGAGCGGTGTAACCGCCCACGACCGCGCAGTCAAGTCGGCCAAGGCGAAGGGCGCGAGTGGCACCCATGACCGCCATGTGAGAGCTCGTTTCCATAGTCGTATAGTTCGAGTTCGGACCACGAGCATCTAGCGTCTTTGCACCGTAGCACAAAACGTTATTAGGTAGACTTGTCAATAGAGTCGTAGGACTCGCTGACCGGAAGTTTTCACCGAAGGCCTTTTCGTTGAGAACCCCGTAAGCATCTACAGACGCTGTAACGGCTTCACTATAGTTCTCAAGGTCAACACACGAAGAGGGGGGAGCACCAACATAGAGTCCTGTACGATCAGGATTGATCGTCTGTGCTGATATCCCTGAGTTTTTAAGACAATCTTCCATAGCGACTAGGCCCAAAACGTCGCGATGGGATACTGCTTTGACGACCTTGCGGTCAGTAAGATGGGGTGCCGGGTTAAAACCGACGACTTTGTAATCCTCGGAAGTCTTTTTTGCATTATCCTGATCAAATGACTGGACGTTGGCTTCAGCTCCAAGCCCTGTGGCTGTTAGCATGCCGACACCAGTGACGACGATGTCATCTGATTTTTGATTTGTATTCGTAGTAGTACTCATGACTTAAACTCTCCTCGCAATAAGTGAGGTGTTAGATCCACCAAATCCGACCGAGTTAGACAGAGCATAGGAACTTGTCATCGGTGTCGGTGTCGTCGGTGTTACGTTAATTTCACAGGCAGGATCCTGAGATTTAAGGTTAGTCGACGGCGGATATACTTGATGTTTTAGCGCCATCATGGCGACAGCAAACTCAATCGCACCAGCAGCGGAGATCAAATGCCCTGTGGTACTTTTTGTACTGGACACCTTGGTTGGACAGCTTGTTCTATCGAAAACCTTGCTAATGGCAAGAGATTCAACCTTGTCATTGAGATTAGTTGAAGTCCCGTGTGCGTTAATGTAGCCAACTTCATGTGCCTTGATACCAGCGTCATCGAGAGCCATCTGCATAGACTCAATTACGCCGCGACCTTCAGGGTGAAGGTCGGTGATACGGTATGCTGATTCCGTAACGCCGTAGCCGCAGATTTCTCCAAGAATCGTTGCACCACGAGCTTTCGCATGCTCATATTCTTCGAAAACCAGCATGCAGGCACCTTCTCCGAGTACGAAACCATCACGGTCCACGTCAAAAGGACGGGAAGCTTGTGATGGATCGCTCACGCGAGTAGACAGTGCTCCAAGTAGACAGAATCCGGCCATTTGGAATGGGTTGATCATACAGTCAGCGCCACCTGTCATGACAACGTCGTACTCGCCCGTAGCGATCATTTCGTAGGCTTCGCCAAGAGCTTGTCCTGAGGACGCACAAGCGGTGTGAATCGTTGACGAAGCACCCTTCGCGCCTAACAGGTTAGCTACCATCGCAGTTAGTGTGCTGGGAAAGTTTTTTCTATGGTTTAAGGTGAATTCGTCACCCTCAAATTTCTCAGTCAAGTAAGAGCCGTGCTGCCAAGGTAGGCTCGTGCTGCCAACGCCAACGCCCAAGCAAACGGCAGTTTTTAGTGAGTTCAGTTTACCGTTCTTGAGAATATTGGCCTGGGTAGCGGCTTCAATTGCCGCGTTCCAGCCGAATCGGCCAGCGCGGTTTAAAAGCTGGGAATTAGGATTACCTTCGAGGCCCATTGTGTTCAGTTTGAAATCTTTAACTTGATATGCAAAATTTGTCGGGAATTTTTCCGCGTCGAAGATCTCGACGGGCCCAACGTTCTTTTTGCCTTCAATGATACCGTTCCATGTATCATTCATAGTGTTACCAGCTGGGGTTACGGCTCCCATTCCAGTGATCACTACTCTTTTTTTGTTCGTCTTCATAGTCTGCCCCTTTTTTTCAACCTGTACTTTCGCGCTCTTCCTATTGGCTCTGACGGTAGCGGTACCGTCCTCTCAAGATTCTTTTGTCATTCACCAATATTTCAGAGACTGTTTCAAACTCACTACCGGCGGTTTCGGTGACTTTACTTTGGATGATCGCAGTGTCACCGGGTCTGATGAAGGACTTGATCTTCAAATCCTGAACAGCGATTGGATGAATGATGGCTGGCTTTGAAGCGTCTTTAGTCATCATGCGCCTAGTCGCTTCAGCAATCATCTCGTTGATTACGACAATCGGCGTTACGGGGAACCTTGGAAAGTGATCTGGATAGAACGGCTCATTCGTGTTCATCAGTTTAGCCGTTTTGATGGACTTGCCTGGCTCCACCTCGAGAACTTGGTCGACTAGACCAGCAAAATTAAACGCGTCACTTGCCGGATTTGCCGGTAGACCACCGGCGCTTAAGGTTTCGAAGCGCTTACGGGTAACTTCTGGGTCTTCAAGCTCTGCCAGCGGCATAAAATATCCGCCACATTCTTTAATTTCGACCACGGTCTTGCCGCCAACTTTGGCGGTACCGGAGAATATGAACGAGTCTTCACTACGATTTGAAATCCAAGCTTCCAGGTCGACTGTACCAGGAGCAGGGATCGATCCACTTAGGTCAATTTGACTAGCAAACAAGAATACAGGACGTCCAGTGAACTTATTGTCACGTAAAGCCATCCATGAAACGAGCTGTCCGACTGCTTCGGAGACCACACTCGTGCTGATTTCAATTTTATCTTCAGAGGTCGTACGACGCCAAGGCTCACCAGCGGAAAAATCCACCTGGCCTTTGATTTTTTCTCCAGTGATGTCCTGGATTCGACTGACAAACAAGAATCTCATAACGTTAATCCTTTTCCACTTCCGCCAACCACGCCAACTAAGAGAACCAGCTTCAGAATGAGCGGGCTAGGCCCGAAGGCCTAGCTCGCCAGAGAGGAATGGGTCGATTAAACCGTTGCGGTGGCAGCTTTCGCTTCACCAGCGTTGGTCGTGCTTGTCGGAGAATCTCCGAGTTGCTCTGAAACCATACGCTCGAAGGTCGCTACCGAGAACAAGGTTGGGATATCCTTGACTCGAAGACCCGGCTTGATTTTCTCAGCCGAAACTTCGGGCATTATTGTACGAAGACGCGCAAGTCCTTTTTCTTGCAGTACGCCCTGTACTTCGAACTCGCCATCAGCGAGATCGCCACGAGCTTTTTGCTCGATTTCACCCTTTGGAAGTTTAATTCCGAAGGTTTTTTCCAGACGGAAAACGATATCGAGGAAGTCGATACTTTCCGCGCCGAGGTCGGCCATCAGGTTGGCGTCACGAGTGACTTGCTCTTTTTCACAGTAAAGAGCCTCAACGATGATGTCCTGGATTTTTTCGAATGTTGATTGCATGTTGTACTTCCTTTCTTGCCTTTTACCTAATTTAAGTAACTGAACCCTTGCCCCTATCGTTTCAACCGCGAGCATCCCCGCCAGTTGTAACTTACAACTTAATACCGCCGTCTATGTGCACCACTTCGCCCGTCATATATGACGTCAGGTCGGAAGCAAGAAATACCGCCATATTCGCGATATCCTCTGGCTTGCCGAAACGTTTCAGCAAAACGCTTTGGAGAATTTGATCTCCCGCAGCATCTCGTACATCTTTGCTCATCTCTGTCTCAATAACTCCTGGTGCTATACAGTTGACTCGAATGTTTCTTGGAGCCAACTCCACAGCCAACGCCTTCGTCATCGTCTCAATGCCGCCTTTGGAGGCTGCATAGTTGACCTGACCGCGACCAGGACGTGACGCAGCAACTGACGACACGTTAATGATGTTTCCGGACCTCTTGCGCATCATTTGACGGCTTACTGCCCGGGTTACGTAAAATGCACCGCCAAGGTTCGTATTTATAACGTCTTGCCAGCCAGCATCTTCCATGGCCATCATGAGGTCGTCTTTAACGATGCCTGCGTTGTTAATTAAAACGTCGATTGGACCGTGCTCGGCTTCAAGAGCCGCAACGCCGTCATCAACTTCTTTAGAGTTGCGGACGTCCATTTTGCAGGCGTGAGCCTTAAGTCCCTGAGATTTCAGGCCTCCGACAAAATCGTCGGCAGCCGATTTGTTACTGACATAGGTTGCAACGACCGTAGCTCCCGCTTTCGCCAAAGCTTCCGTCATGGCGCGACCAATACCTCGCACTCCGCCCGTGATTAGGACGTTTTTACCTTGTAGAGATACTTGCATTGGACCGCCTCCTGTAACCACACCGCTTTTAACCGCTCAACTTCAGCTATTTCGCACTTTGAGGGTTTTCTCCCTCGATGTTTGAGTGTTTACGGGATACGCAGCGCGGTTGCAAGCATAAAATGATTTTAGGAGTGATTACATATGATTATATTTTATTAGAAATAGGTGAGACATTCTAAAAATGAGAATTTGATGAGAAGGAATTTGGTATCAAAAGTATACCAACCTCTTGAAATTCCTGGTGCTATCTAAAGGACAAATTGAATTTTTTTATATTTATTTTTTAAGGAAATTAGGCAGTTAGGACAAAAAATAATGACTTTTTATGAAACATTAAAGAACGCTAATGGCCGAATTTTTTTGCGTATGTTCCTGAATTTTATGGAACTATATACAATTGGAGGCGTCCGATCAGTCGGACGCCTCTTTTTTTGAACCAAATTAAATGGCAAAGACCAGATTAATTTTTAGGCAGAACGGCCCGCCCGGGACTTCCCATAATATGGTAGCCGCAATCGACGTGCAGTGTCTCGCCAGTCGTTGCCGATGCAAGATCGCTCAGAAGGAATCCAGTCGAACGACCAACTTCCTCTGCAGTGATATTTCGTGACATCGGTGCAATCGACTCATACATCATAAGCATGTCAGTTGCACCGACAGCAGATGAAGCTAGAGTTTTCACAGGGCCTGCGCTTACGGCATTCACTCGAATACCTCGTGGTCCCAAATCCCAGGCTAAATATTTTGTCGCAGATTCTAGCGCAGCTTTACAAAGTCCCATCAGATTGTATCCACCAACGACACGCTCACCCCCGTAGTAAGTCATGGTCGCCATGGCACCGCCGCGCTCCATGAGCGGCGCGGCAGCTCTGGCGCATGCGATGAAGCTGTAGCAGCTGATGTCCATTGCATTTAAAAATCCTGCGCGACTGGCGTCAATCGTTGCACACTTGATATCTTCCATGGGCGCGTACGCGATCGAGTGTACTAAAAAATCAATCACTCCAAAGTGCTCTCTCACTTCTTTGAAGAATCGCGTGATGTCCTCGTCGTTACTGACGTCACAAGGTTTTACAAAAGTGATCCCGAGTGGCTCCGCCACCCGCATGACCCGCCTAAGCATTTTGGGCGGACCGTCAGATTTGTCGGGTAGGTGGCTTAACCCAATCTCCGCGCCTTCTTTTTTAAGGAAATCGGCAACGCCAGCAGCTAGGGAGTGTTCGTTGGCAACTCCCATGATGATTCCTTTTTTACCGGTGAATAATCCCATAAAATTAACTCTCCATTTTATAACAGTTGAGCGGCAATTGACGGCTCAGCCTATGAAAGACACTCAACGGAAATTGACTCACCACGGTAGCGGAGGAAAGGGGCCTATACAAGACGAAATAATCTTTAGTGTCAGGTTATGGGCTTGATAGCTATCAGAACAAGGCGTCAAAGCCGAACGTCCAATAGGCTTGCCAAGTGCGGCCTAAAACTTGCCCAGTTCCGAAGCCCATGTTGAAATTAACGCCCTTGTTATCCATGAAGAGGTCTAGACTGTAGCCGTGCGCAGCAGTCAGATCAGTCAGTTTTGGGAGATCGGGCCCCCTCCATGCTGTTCCATAATTGAAAAATCCGCTGCCCACCATTCTGTCAACGTAGACAAGGCCGCCCAAGAACTTGTCAAAATTTTCGATAACAGGATGAGTTACTAAAATACGGGCCCTAGCTTGACTCTCACCAAAAACTGGACTGAACAGACCGTGATCTTCCGTCAGTGCAAAGCTATTCTGATTTAGTCCTGCTCCAGTTCCTGGAATCAATGTTTTTAAAGGTTGATACATTTCCTGAAGCTCCCGTCGTCGCGGGCCTCTGGTTCTGCTGTGATCGAGTGCTGCCTCAACTTTTCCCTTTCCAACTTTGCTGCCACCAGTAACCGATCCCCCGACCACGTCGTATTGAAAGACTTTGTTCATAGCAGCAGGTGCAAATCGTGTTCGAAGGGACAAAGCAGAATAAAATCGTGAGTACCCTGACATGGTTGCGCTAATGCCCGCATAGGGCTCATTGAGATGCCCGCTACGGCGTGTGGGGCCTATGTAGGGTTTCAAGTTGGAGCTTTTAATGCCCCAATCGTAATCTAAAGAAAGGTTCTTCCATTGTTGCCGGTAGAAGCCATCCACTCGTCCGCCTTGTTCCTCAACGAAACCAGATAGGATGTTTTTTGTTAACTTATCGCGGTAACGGCCGTTATAGACCTGTGCTCTAAATGCGGTTATGGACCACGTGGGATCAAAGCGATTCGTCACCAGTGTAACATCATGATAAGGAAATCGGCTTGCGGTTCCTACTAATATGGTTGCCCGCAATGTCTCGTTTTGCATGTGATCCATTAGTGGCACGCTGATAAGTCCCACCTGCGGTCCAAGTGCGTCATCTGCACCGATCCACGGAAAGGCCAGCACAGGTCGTCCCCGCCACGCAGCGGGTTTGATCTCCGGCAGACTCGCCTCTGTCGGCTCAGCGCCAGTGGATGCTCCAATCTGCGGAGCATCTTTTTTAGATTCAACGGAGTCCAGTTGGGGCGTCGTCCCCTGATTTTTAGACCAAATATTTGATCGTTGCATCGCTTCGCTCAGTGAAATCGGTGACGGAGATTGCATCGCCGCTAGCAAGGGCGATGATCTCTCTGATAACCCGCGGCATGGTTTTAATGGAAATCGGTTCGAGTCAGGCAGCCGAGCGGGGTAGCCGTTGGCCGAAAATAAAATGACATGCGGCAAGTTGATCGATGATCCAATGATTCTCACGGGGAAGTCTGAGAGTTCGACGACCCCCATGCATTGGAATTGCTCGTTTAGCTTGACTAAGTGGCGCCAAGAACGGCTCGCACCCAGCATCCAAAGTGAGTCGCCAGCGCGCGCTAGACTTATGGGTCGTCCACCCACCGGCGACTTCAGGGTTCTCAGTTGGGATGTACGTAGATCTATTTCTAGAATATCGTGGCTATCCCCGTGTAGCCGTTCAGTACTGCGCGAAAGCCACAGGGTTTTTATTGTTTTAGAGTTCAGATCCTCGTCGGTACCAAGCACTTTTAAAGTCTCTGGTATATTTGACGACAGAACACAATTAACGGCATTTTTTTTGAAGTTTTTTTGTGGTGCTGAACATAGGCTGACCTTTTCAACATATGTTTCTAGCCACCAGACTCGATCATCACTAAGCCAAGGTCCGTCAATCCAGGTGCTGTCCCGTTCCAGTGAGCGCCGGATCTTCCGGTCGGGCTCGAGTAAGACTTTGATGCGCTGGTGGTTTGCTCGGGGATAATAAGTTGCGACCCAGGCTTTAGTTTTTCCGTTATCGGCTAGTTGATAGCTTGCAGATTCGGCTGGTGGTCTGATTCTTTGTAGTTTGCCGTCTCTAAATCTCCATGAATAGGCGCTTTCGGCTTTTGACCCCGCCTCGGATAACAATATCGGTGACGACAACTGTCCCTTCCAATGGGCGGTCGCGTCAATCTTGTATTGTTCATACAGTTCAAAGCCCGATTTTCCAGTCATGGCTTTTAGGGCGCTATCCATCGGAAGAAAACCGTTTAGCGGAGTCAGAGCCCATGGCCAATACCATGGCATCGATTTCGCCCTAAAATGTTCTAGGAGCGCCGGCACACGATCGGCTCCATAGGTTTTTAAAATCCATGACACAAACGCGCCACTTGTGGCGTAGCCTCGGTAATTGAACGGTCCGGTCGTATATAGGCTGTGTATCCTATCCCAAGAGGGCCATTGACCAGACAGCGCTTGATACCTCTCAACGCCGGCCTGTTCATCAGATCCGATAGCGACGCTTATGGCCTCAGCGAGCCCCTCAAGAAACCACGCTTCCATCCAGGGAAGATGAAATATAGCTCCGGCTGGTCCGAAGATATTATCGAAATGTCGATACATGGTGGAGTGAACGTATTCATGCCACGCAAGGTCTCGGCCGCCCTGGCCCATGGTCTGTAGCTCGATTGAATCGGTCAAGAAGTTGGCAAATGAGGCGTTTTGACTGGCGGCTGATATATTGACAATCAAGGGTGAGGATCTTTGAACGTTAAACCACTTTTCGACAGATGGTCGGGCCGCTTCAAGTGCCTTCAGCGCCAGTTTAGCATCTGCGGGTGCACGCTCATCAAAGTAGACTATGAAATTTGGCGACGTCATTTCCATAAATGTCAGGTCGCCCTGATTGTAGCCAAAACCTATGGGCAAAGCATGGGCACTTTCGACACAGCAAGTGACCTGAACCAACAAAATCAGTATTTTTTGTAAAGTCTCTTTGATCTGACGCACGATTTGTCAGGGCTCCCCTTGAATCCAAATGCGAGAAAACACCTAAGAATATTGAGAATTGTATCAGTTTGATACCCTTGCTGCGATCATGAATATCAAGGTTCACCCCCGGCTTTGGAAAATTAATGGATTTTTGCCGCCTTTGATGAAACACATTAACGTGCATGCGGGGGCGACCATGGTTTTGGAGGATGGTTTTCGTGCAAAATTTGGGCATTTCATTTCCTTTCATGATCGCACCCATGGTGGGAATTAGTCACGTGGCTTTTCGCGAACTCGTGAAGTCCTACACGCCCATCGGAGTCGACGCTTTGCGATTTACCGAGATGTTGTCTACGCGCAAGCTACCAAGCGAGCGACTACATGTGACAAATGAGCTGAAGACGGCGTTACATGAGGATTTTTTTATTCCGCAACTTCTCGGCAACGAAGAGCGTTTTATCGAGCCAAGCGTTCGTAAATTGGAGCAGCTTAGGCCATGGGGTTACGACATCAACATGGGTTGCCCACAAACTCATGTCCTTCGCCACAACTGGGGAGTTCGACTCATGGGGGATGCTCAGTATGCGGCTGATGTTGTGCGAATGGTCCGACGCTGCACGTCTGCTCCTGTTAGTGTCAAGTTGCGTGGCGGTGCTGACAAAGATATGGATCTTTTTTACCTGACTGACTTTACAGCGGCTTTGGAGGAAGCGGGCGCCGACTGGTTGACCATACACGCACGGCCGCGCGCAGCCAAGCATGATGGTCCAGCCAACTGGGACATTGTCGCCTCCATCTCTAGCAAGCGATCCATACCGATCGTCGCAAATGGTGATATTCAGACGGCTGAGGACGCGCTGCGCATCGTTCGAGAGTACGGTTGTGCCGGCGCGATGATTGCCCGTGCTGCGACTGCGAGGCCTTGGATTCTTTGGCAGATTGCCGAGGATCTTGGTCTTGGCCTTTTCCCACCCGGACGAAAGGGGGACGCCGCGCCCCGAACGCCAGAAGAGGAAGGTCGCGAATATTTCCGAGCGTTTTTGACGTTCATTGATCTCGTTGAAATGTATTTTGCCAAAGACTCCGCTGAGCATGATTTTGCCATGCAAAAATTACGCTTCTACGCGGCAACCGGATCCAAATGGTTTATGTTCGGTCACAGTATTTGGAAGCTAACCATGAAATCAAAAACCATAAACGAAATGAGAGATCTTGTTTCAAGCTATGCATCGCGGGGTGACCACGTGATGTATTCTCGCATTTAATTCAAGACGCATTTGACATGGTTGGCGCTGCCATAATTCGGCCGTCCGGATAAATTTTATTCAGGGCATTAAATGCGGCGATTCTGTAGGCCTCAGCGAGGGTCGGATAGTTAAAAATCATGTTGATCAAGTCGTTTGCGCAGCCGCCTTTGAGCATAAAAGCAAGACCGATGTGAACGAGGTTGGCGGCATCTTCTCCCATAATATGAATACCTAAAATTCGGTGGGTTTTCCGTTCGATGAGAAGCTTTAAAATCCCGTGGTTGTCTCCTTTAATGTAGCCGCGAGCTAATTCGTGGTAATAAGCTCGACCTACGACGTAATCTACTTTTCGTTCCTGGAGCTGCTCCTCCGTGGGGCCCACACTGGAGAGCTCCGGAATTGTATAAACACCTATAGGGAAGTGTTGTGGGAACTCACTCTTGATCGTTGCGAACGCATGCAGGGCACAAAAGCGACCCTGCTGCGCGGAGGTGGCTGCTAGAGCAGGCGGGCCAATAACATCGCCGGCGGCGTAGATGTGCGGTAGGTTGGTTTGGAACACATCATTCACACTGATAATCCCACGCTCATTGACTTTGATCCCGATTTGATCAAGCCCTAAGTTCTCAGAATTCGATATTCGTCCTGCTGCGAAGAACAGCACGTCTGTCTGGATGGTTTCATCAGTGAGTTTTACATCGAGTTTTGCGCCGTTTGGTGTAATCTCAGAGAGTTCTTGTTTGAATTTTATCTTAACTCCCATGTCGCTCATTGATTTTTCAAGAGCTTTCACAACCTCAGTATCAGACATGGCGAGTAGGCGATCTCGCGAGTCGACTAGGATGGTCTCTACACCGAGGGCGGCAAAAATGCAGGCGTATTCGCATCCGATCACTCCAGCTCCGTAAATCAGCATGTGTCTTGGAACCGATTCGAGTTGGAGGATTTCGTTACTGTCCACGACACGCCATCCATCAAAGGGTATATTGGAGGGTCTTCGCGGTCGAGATCCGGTGGCGATCACAAAAAACTTGCTCTTAATTGTGTAGGGAGCAGATTCAAGTGGTTTGACTTTGACTGTATGGGGATCCTCAAAACTTGCGAAACCCGAGCAGACTTCTATGTTGTTTTTTTTTAGATAGCGTCGGACTAAGGACTCTTCCTCTTGCGAGACTTTCTCGGCGCGTTGGTAGAGTTTTGTCGTCCCCACTGCGTCTATCACCCGTTCGACCCAACCTGGTCCAGCGTGATGTTTTATGGAATGTATCGTCTCGAGGCTCTCACGTATTGTTTTGGACGGGAGGGTGCCGGTATGGATCCAGGTGCCTCCGAGAGAGTTTGGAGTTTTTTCTATAACGCAGACGCTTCTTTTCAGTTTGGCCGCTTGCACGGCCGCTTGCACGCCAGCTGGACCTGAGCCGATGACCACCAGGTCATACTCAGATTTTTGTGCTTTTACGTATGTTTTTGCGGATTCATCAGTCATGGCTAAAACTCCAAACCTTCATTCAAATCCTCATTAGATTTTAGGACGTTTCATTCTCGAGGGAAACGTGTCAAGATTTTGGTGCCATTTTTAAAGGAGTCTGATCATGAGTATCGCCCTAATGGGATTGTTGCCGCTGCTAGTCTTTGCAGTCGTAGACATTGTTGCAGGCATGCGGGCAGCCATTATCGCTGCCATGATCGTCGCTTGTGCTGAGGCGGTTTGGAGTTGGTACCAATTTGGTGAGATTGATAATATTACGTGGCTTTCGCTTGGTCTCATTTTTGTGATGGGTCTTATTAGTATCCAGATGAATGATCCGCGGCTTTTTAAATTTCAACCTGTCGTGTTGGCCGGTGTATTGGCAGCGTTGCTGGGATGGTTTCAATTAAGGGGGGAACCTGTGATGGTACAGATGATGCCTAAAGTTGCGGCCTTGCTCCCCGAGGAACAGCGATGGGTTATGAGTGATCCAGGGACCTTGAAGAGGATGGCACGCCTTGATTTGATGATGATACCGACGTTTATAGCCCACGGAGCGGTCGTTGCATGGGCGGCATTGCGTAAAAGTACTTTGTTTTGGCTTGTTGTAAGGGGTGCGGGCATATACCTGTTGATGCTGTTAGTTGTGGTGATAAATGCTTTCCTGCCGATTAATTAGCTGTAACCTAGGTAATGATAGTGGTATGATCCCTAAAATAATTTCTTGAGTAGAGTGAAGTAGGGCGGGTCATGATTCTTTCGAGGTCAGGGCTTGCGGGGTTCAGCGAGTTGGACTCTGGGCCTGGCTTGATTTATGTGGTGTAAGAGTGACTCTACCAATTGGGGGCAGCGTGTTTGAACACAGAATCGGACTTGGAAGGTCAGTAGATTTGCCCTCTGCGCAGATGTTGCAGCGGCACAAGGGCTGGCTCCTGGGCTTACCTATTCAATGTAATGCACCGATGCAGTCATATCCACTAATACTGGCTATTGGTGGCGGTAAAGGCGGTGTGGGTAAGAGTCTCATTTCCGCCAACCTCGCGGCTTACCTCGCCAGGCAAGGGTTTAAAGTGGCTGCTCTAGATTTGGACTGCGGTGGCGCCAACCTGCATACTTACTTTGGAATGGGTGGCGTAGCCACGAGTCTTGGGGACTGGCTAGTTCAAGGTAAGACTGATTTAGCCGGCGTGCTAACTCCCTCATCTGTTGAAGGTCTTAGTATTGCGTCGAGTCAGCGTGACGATGCTTGGGCGGTAGCCGACATGCTATCAGGCGTTGGTTTATCCTGCCTATGGGATGGCATACTTGGTCTGAGTTCGCATGGATATCATGTAGTTCTCTTGGATTTGGGTGCCGGCGCCAGCCGTCACACCATCGATCTTTTCTGTTGCGCTCATGCCGGGATTGTAACAGCACTTCCAGAGCCCACCTCGGTTGAAAATGCTTACTTATTCATGCGCACTGCGCTGATGAGGCTTATGGATCATGCATCCCAGCGATTGGGAAAACCTGATGAAGGTGCTGGAGTTATCAGCGCTCTGAATCAGGATCTACCAGGTAGCCCGGGGCGCAGTTATACGGACAAGCTTCGGGGATTATATCAGCAGAATCCTACATTGATTGGTCCAATGGCGACGGCTTTATCGGGACGCCTTTTGGGTCTTCTTGTGAATCAAACTAGGTCCCAAGCAGACATAGATATGGGCAAGGCCATGGAAATTGCAGCACAACGCTATTTTGGTTTTAACGCGGCATGTCTTGGCTACCTGAATTATGATGAGGCCGCATGGAGAAGCTTGCGTAACAAGCGTTTACTGCTTCAGGATTTCCCGCAGTCAATTATTGCTCGAAGACTGGCTGAAGTTGCAAATTCGCTGTTAAAGCATTGTGGCGTCGTTATAACCAACTCCGACGAGTCTCACAGGCCGCCACCAAGGGCTGACGAAACTCTTGGTATTTCGCAGTAAACATTTTGTACTTTTATAAACACGGAGGATCATCATCATGAACCTTGAATCTCTCAGCACAACCCCTACGATACCTGGTCTGGGCGCTAACTTTGCCGTCCCGACCTATTACGATATTTTGAATGTTGATCGTGCAGCATCTAAATTTACTATTCGAGAGTCCTACTTAAGATTGAAAAATCTCTACGCAAATGGCGGCGATGGACTCTACGGCGTTGTTGGTGCTAATGATTTGAGCCGACATCTGCAGGAGCTCGAGGTGGCATTTGAGGTTCTTAATGACGATGCGCGCCGGGCTACCTATGATCGCTCACTTCTTAACACGAGGTTGGATGGTTCAGATAACACGCCAGCGGTGCAACCTGCTGGGGAAATGCGCGAGTCACTCACGGCTTTTGCTGGCGCGGAGATTGTTCAAACCAACAGGAGTGTCTTGAGAGTTACTCGCATTCACGCTCCGGGGTCTGCAGATAATACGTTGCAAACCAGGATGTTAACTATCCTTGAGGACGGTGATGTTGGTGACGGTTCCATGCTGGTGGCCCTTAGGGAGGCGGCAGGTGTTGGTCACGGTGAAATGCAGGAGCGCACCAAGATATCGCTGGAATACATTCGGAATATGGAAGCTAACCAATTTGATAGGTTACCTAAAGTCGTTTACGTCAAGGGCTTTATGAGAAGTTATTTGCGATATTTGAGCGTGCCAAATGCCGAAAAAATTGTTACGGCATACATTGCGCGTCTTGAGGCCTATCAAGCTGGCCAGAAATGAGTCTATGTCGACAGACCCGAACACTCGTGAAATAACGGTCGCGCCCCTCGATGAGGGGCGTGTTCGTTTGGATGTTTATTTGAGCCGTGTCTTACCCGATATGTCCAGATCGAAGGTTCAGGAAATGATCGACGCAGGTCTGGTTCGGGTCAACGGCATTGTTGGCATTACTAAGCAGCAGGTCAAATCGGGTGATCACATCGAGTTTTCGGAGCGGCCGAAAGCCCTCAGCCATCTTCAGCCCGTGGCGATGGATCTTGAGATACTTTTTGAAGACGAACATGTCATTGTCATAAACAAACCTGCAGGCATCGCTGTTCATCCCGGTGCAGGCGAAAAAGGAGCAACGCTTGTTCACGGCTTACTCCATCATGCCAAGTTATTGGGAAATAGCGCGGTGGTTGATGATGAAGAGGACTTCAGTCTTCAGAGGCCTGGCATAGTTCACCGGTTGGATAAAGATACGACAGGAGTCATGGTTGTCGCTAAGACAGATGCGGCTCATGCTGATTTGTCAAAACAATTTCATGATAAAACCAATTTTCGTCAGTATGTCGCACTTCTAAACGGTCCGTTTCCTAATGGTGAATGGGTGCGCGACAGTTACCTTTATCGGGATCCTAAGGAGCGCACTCGTTTTGCTTCAATGGATGTCGCAGAATACGAGCATAAAAAGTCACGAGAGGGTGGCCGTGATCTTTCTGGTTACCGATTTGCCAGAACATTGTTTAAAAGTGAGGTTCAATATCGAGGTGTCCTTTCGATGGTTAGCTTGAAGCTGTCTACCGGTCGGACACATCAAATAAGGTTACACGCGCGCGATCTTGGGGCTCCTGTTTTGGGTGACCCCGTCTACGGTGTTCGTCCGGTTTGCTTGGGGCGGAGTCTTTTTCCTCAAGATTTAGAAGCCGCTATTTTGGGCGTCAAGCGTCAGATGTTGCATGCCTGGGTTCTGGGGTTTAGCCACCCTGCTTCAGGAAAGTGGCTTCAGTTTCAGGCGAGCCTGCCTAATGATTTCAGGCAAATTATCGAAGCATTAGAGCCATTTAGAGACTAGGCTTAGGTTTTGAGGCAAGTCGGGTCAGGTCTCATGGGTCTTGTTATTAAGCATGAAATCAGACATACTAAAGCATTATAATACATCTACAAGTCACGCTTTTTATCGGGGCGGAATTTCGTGTCGTCTAAGCTTCAAAAAGTAGTTTTATTGTTGGTGGCTTCCATGCCGGCTTCGGCTCGGGCGGTATCAACTAATCTTGATTCGGCGCCTGATCAGCAGATGATTTTTTTGACGGTTGATAAGTCAAAAAGCCAAGCCGAATTGAGAACGCTCCCTGAGAATGGGAAACCATCCAAAATGTTGCGCTCGTTTAAAATTGCAACGGGCAAGGTTGAGGGCGATAAAGAACGTCAGGGCGACAACAAAACTCCTGAAGGTATATACTTCACGACAGGTACGATTCCGTCATCCCAGCTGGCACCGCAGAAATACGGTCCCTTGGCTATTCCGTTAAACTTTCCTAATCCCATGGATCAAGCCGTCGGCAAAACGGGATATGGAATTTGGTTGCACGGCGTTGGTGATCGCAGGATCGAGGATGCAAGGGTCACAGAGGGGTGCGTTGCCTTTCAAAATTCCGAGATAACCAGTCTAACCCGATGGTTGCAGCCAAAGCAGGGCGTCGTGGTTATTGCGCGGGAGTCGTCCGAGGTGAATCGTCCTGAAGATGTTCAGGGCGTTTTCGATGTAGCGAAAGGCTGGGTTGACGCGTGGCAAAGTCGCGATATTGAGCGTTATATACGGTACTACTCGAAAGAGTTCGATAGTCAGGGCAAGGATGTTGATCAGTACGAAGCCTACAAACGGGCCGTATTTAAGTCTTACAAGAATATGGTCGTAAAAATGCTAGATATGCGAGTTGTCACGCATGCTAAGTATTCGATTGTAATGATGAACCAGTTTTTTTCGGGCGATAACCGATTTAAGTCGGATGGCCGAAAGATGATCTATCTTAAAAAAGAACAGGATGGTTCATGGAAGATAGTTCGTGAACTTTTTGATGATTTCCTGATGCGTCCAGTGCAATTTTCAAATGAGGATATTGCAGGCCTCAATAAAGGTGCCTCGCTTGTGGTGCCTGAGAAAAACACAGCCGTCAGCGCTACGCCAAGCGATAGCCAGAGCTTGTAGTCGGTTATTTCTGCTATAAAATCTTGGATCGAATTCAGATTTAGCAATCTATCGTTGCGCTTTAGCGCTCGATCGATGTAGCTTTCTACTAGCAAATTGGAGGGTTTAAAATTGAATTCAATCAGAATAATCACATTGGGTGTAGCGCTACTGTCAGCAACTGCTTTTGCCGAGGATCTCTTCACGCTTAATGGTAAATCGACCTCGGAGAAGGATCTGACTCCTGCTCAGCAGCAGCAAATCTTTGAATTGAAGACGCAGTATTATGAGCACATGAACAGCCTGCTCGATAATATTATATTCGAAAATCATGTGGCTGAGATGGCGAAGAAACAAAACAAAAATCCGGATGAAGTCGAAGATAAAATTCTGGCCGTGAAGGAGCCTTCCGACAAAGCTTTGAAGGCATTTTTTGAGGCCAATAAGAATCGTATTCCTCCTAATTTCAAATTCGAAGATGTTAAGGGAGAAATCGTTAAAGCGGTCAAACAAGAAGAGATGCGGAAAAAGAAAGACGAGATCGTATCAAAAATCAGACGCGATCAAAAATTTGCGATGAGCATGTCAAAACCAGAGTCACCTGTATTTCAGATTCAGACCGAGGGTTTTCCTCGAAAAGGTAAAGACGATGCAAAAGTCACTATTGTGGAATTTGCAGACTATCAATGTCCCCATTGTAAGATCGCTTCCGAGAGCCTAAAGAAATTAACTGAGAAATTCCGAAACAAAGTACGGTTGGTTTACTTGGATTATCCGATTAACCACTCAGGAGTTAGCCGAGCAGTAGCGGAAGCATCGCATTGTGCGGACGAGCAAGGGAAATTTTGGGATTTCCACTATAAAGCATTTGAATCACAGGACAAGTTGGACAAGGATTCACCACTAAAGTTGGCCAAAGACGTGAAACTTGACGAGGCAAAGTTTAAAGCCTGCATGGATTTGGCAAAAGGTAAAGCTAAGGTTGATAAAGCTTTTGCTGAGGGTGTTCGGATCGGTGTTAGTGGTACGCCCTATCTTGTCATAAACGGCCGTCGCTACCTGGGAGCGCACACAGTTGAAGCTCTTACTAAGGAAGTAGAATCCCAGCTCAAGTGAGCGGCAAGTTTTATATAGTTAGACTTGAACAATCATGACGGGGCAATTTTTGCCCCGTTAAGTATTTTTACGGGTCACCGATCTCCTTGTTGTCTGAAAATGCGGGGAGTAGCTGTGACGTCTGGATTCAAAAATTTCATCATGTATATGACGGTCGGCGCCTGCTTTTACGCTGGCCCCGGACATGCCGCAGATGTGACACGATTTGAGCGTGATATTGTGGCTGAGGCTAGGGTGAAAGTACAAAGTGTTTTGCAGAAATTTTGCTCAGAGGCTTGTGAACTTATAGACATCGATGCAGATGCTGCTCAGATTTCCGGTGAAACAGAGGACCTGGGGTTTGAAAACGTTACAAATCCAACGGATGTCGGGGTCAAAATAAGCCGGATGGTCGTCGATATTCAGGTGGACGACCGAGTTGGAAGCACTGATCAAGATCGCCTTGGAAAATTGATCGTTAATGCTTTGCGTGGTCTTGGCACTGTGCCATCGGTTCGATGGAGTAACGTGGCATTCCCGCAGATTGGTGTTTCTGCTGAGGTTGAGGACAGGCTGAAGCAAGGACTGCAGCAACGAATACAGGGTTCTATTCAGCAAATTATCGATGCCTATTGCCCTGGCGAATGCGTCTTAGCAAGCGTCACAGTTGAGGGGAAGTTGGCGTCGCCGGATGAGGTCAGGGGTGTTGCTGAGCGGGAGCTAGTTCGCGAGCGAGGTGGCCGAGGTATTTTGAGAGTCCAAAATGTTGATATTGATCTAAGCGTGGACGACAAAGTCCCCGAGGACACTCGAGCAAAGATAACGAACCTTATTAGAGCTAAGAGCCGGTTCGTTAGTCCTGTGAATGTCAATATCGTTCCCGTCGATTTCCCTGAGACATCCTCGAGCAGCGGTCAAAAGGATCCGTGGGGACTTGATCGTCTCCGCCAGACACTTCAGATTTTTCGCGATCTTGCTGGGACAAAAGAAATTATTACAAGTACCACCCAAAATACGTCTTCAACAAATTCCACATCATCAAACAGTAAAGAATCGACGACGGCGGAGCGAGTTGAGGCCAAAGAGTTAAAAGAAAGCACAAATCTAACCAGTAAGGAAAAGCTTTCATCCTCAGAAACGGCATTAAACAGTGCCTTATCAGAGACGTCGTCGTCATCGGACAAGAGTGTTGGCTTTGAGAATCAAACTCTCATATATGTGTTTGCTGGATTGCTGATTATGTTGATCGCGGCAGGTTTTTATCTGAGATTTGCTGCGGCGTCGCGGGATGCGCGAGTTATGATGGATACAATGCCAGGAACGCAATCTACTCGTGCGTCGGCGATGGGAGGAAGCGATTCGCTCTACCCGGGCGCGGTATCTCCAATCGTTGGAGTCAGCGGAGGGGCTGTGTCGCGCGAAGCTCTCTCGATCAAAATGCGCATTGAAGGGGTTAGGGAAGAGCTTCTGAAGGCGTTTGTTGATAATCCCAAGGTTGCGCGAGATACATTTAGTCGGATGTTGAGAGAGGATGGAATTGACCAGACGGCCCGGTATGTTCACCTCTTTGGGCCTATGATTATATTTGATCTTATGAATGATCCCAGCCTTCAGCGCGATCTAAACGATCTGAGTGAGTTCTATCATAAGGCAACTTTTATTTTTAATGATGAACAAACCCTTGATCTTTTAAACGCTCTCAAGACTAAAGTTACAGCGAGTGAAATTCGACTTTTGTCCAGGAAGCGCTCAGAGCAATTCGACTTTTTACAGAATCTCGATGCGGCTCAAATCTTTAATCTCATTTCAGATGAGAAACCGCATATTCAGAGTATCGTTCTGACCCAGTTAGATAATCTGAGGCGGCGTAACGTTTTCGAAATCTATACGGGGGAATCTCGCGTATCTTTGATGCGAGAGTTGTGTAAATCCGATGCTATACCTAAAGAATATCTGGCCAATGTGGCTAAGGCTCTTCACAAGAAGGCTCTATCCAAGACGGAGTTTGATACAGAGCAGCTACGGTCAAGCGATATTATCATTGAGTTGCTCGAGAAATCGAAGTTGATTGATCAGCGTAGGCTTATGTCTGATCTGGTTAAGACGAATCCGGATGCTGCGAGATTTATTAAGTTGAAGCTTGTTACGGTAGAGATGCTGCCTTATATTCGAGATGGTCATTTACTTGAGATTGTTATGGGTCTTGAAAGACAAGAGCTCCTTGCGTTCTTGGTGGGTTCGCCAGAACATATAAGAGACCTGTTGCTTACCAAGGCGCCGTCCGAGCTAGCTCAGACTTGGCTGGAAGATATAGAGCAAAGCGCCGGTATGGAAGAAAGTCGTTATCGAATAGCTGAGCTACGAATCCTGGGTCGAATACGAAACTTGGCAAACAATGGTGCTATTCGCCTTGTCGATATCAACGATCGAATATTCTCCGCGGAGGCTCTTGCAGACGTTAGCCGCGATGACCAAGAGCTCCAGATGGCTGTCGGGTCGAATTCAATTGCTGCCTGACTTTAACATTCAGATATAATTGATAAATTCAGAGTTCAAAGCCCGCTTTAATTTTTGTCCCTAGTCGTGTAAGGTCAGCGTTCTCGCAAGGGTGCCTACGGCGCTCTAACTCTATTTTATAGCCGGGGTTGACACATGATCAATGTCAGTAACGCTACTAAGCGCTATGGTGACCGAGTTCTATATTCGCAGGCCAGCTTTATTGTACGTCCAGGCGACAAGATAGGTTTAGTGGGACCAAACGGCGCCGGGAAGTCCACAATCTTCCGTGTCATTATGGGCCACGATCATCTCGATGATGGAGTTGTAAGCGTTGATCCGGGCGTTCTCGTTGGATTTTTCGATCAGAATGTTGGCGAAATGACTGGTCGCAGCGCGCTAGCTGAGTGTATGTCGGGCGCCGGAAAGGTATCCGAAATTGGTATCGAGTTAGCGAGTATGGAAGATCGCATGGGGCGACTTGCGGACGAGCCTATGAGTGACGACGATATGGTGCGCTTCATGGAGCGTTTTGGGGAGTTGCAGTTGGAGTTTCAGAGCCGCAGCGGCTATGACTTGGAATCGAGAGCGCAGTCGATACTAACAGGCCTAGGTCTCGGACCAGATGTTTATAACCGACCTGTTGAGAGCTTTTCCGGTGGTTGGAAAATGCGGATTGCACTGGCCAAGATATTGCTTTTAAACCCTGATGTCTTGCTTATCGATGAGCCTACAAACCATCTCGATATCGAGGCTATAATTTGGCTAGAGGAGTGGTTGAAGTCCTTCAAAGGTTCAATTGTGATGACGAGTCATGATCGTGACTTTATGAATAGAATATGTGGTAGGACTGTCGAAATCGCGAATAAGCAAATAACAACCTACAGTGGGAACTATGACTTTTATCTGCGCGAACGAGAAATGCGACGTGAGCAGCAAATAGCTGCGTTTAAAAGGCAGCAAGAGCAGCTTGCTAAGGAAGAGGAATTCATCGCAAAGTTCGCTGCTAGAGCATCTCACGCGGCGCAGGTGCAGTCGCGTGTTAAGAAACTAGATAAAATCGAGCGTTTGGAGATGCCAGTTGAGACAAAAAAATTGTCTTTCGAATTTGCTGTCCCACCGCGCAGTGGAAATGACGTCGTGAGACTTGAGAACGTTGTCAAAGAGTATCCACTACCTGAAGGTGGGTCAAAAAAAGTCTTTAGTGGCGTTTCCGGCGTTGTTCAGAGACTCAACAAGATCGCTGTTACCGGTGTTAACGGCGCAGGGAAAAGTACCCTATTGAAATGTATTATTGGCTCTACGGATACCACAAGCGGGCGGGCTGTGGTGGGGGCAAGCGTCAATGTGGGATATTTCTCTCAGTATTCGTGTGATCTTCTGAATCCTGAGAAGACGATTTGGCAAGAGGTCAGTGATCGTTTACCTATGGCTTCTGTTGGTTATTTACGCAACCTTTTGGGTGCGTTCATGTTCTCTGGTGATGATGTTGAAAAGAAAATCAGAATGCTCTCTGGGGGCGAAAAGAGTCGCGTTATTTTGGCTTGTATTCTCGCTACCCCGGTCAATTTTCTTGTTTTGGACGAGCCCACCAATCACTTGGACATCGATAGTCGCGAAACACTTTTGGAGGCTCTGAAGCAGTTTGATGGCACCATTATGATCGTTAGTCACGATCGATACTTTCTTCGTGGAATCGTCAACAGAGTCTTCGAAATTGACCATGGTGAGATGCGGATTTACGACGGCCACTATGATTACTACCTGGAAAAGACTGCGCATAGACACCATCACTAGATGATGTCGGGATCTACGGGCCATGGAAGCGTTATGTGCTCACCTCGCTCAACATTTGTTCGGTTGAACTCGATGCAGGTGCTGATTGAGTTTGGATTTTGTGCCCAGGCTCGTCTTGCAACCCCGCCCATAACATCCCAGGGCATCGCTGTATCAAGTATTTCATCAACCCGTTGACTGCCGTCGAGTAGCATTCCAAAGCCGCCATTTATTGACTTGCCAATTCCTACTCCTCCGCCGTTGTGCAGCGCGCATAAGGTCATTCCGCGCGCAGCATTACCTGCGAAAATATTCGTGGCCATATCAGCCATGATGTTTGATCCGTCTTTAATATTACTTGTTTCTCTGAACGGGGAGTCGGTTCCGCCGGTGTCGTGGTGATCACGTCCAAGCATGATTGGTCCAACTTCTTTTTTCCGGACCATGTCGTTTAGTTTAAGCGCGATAGCACGACGACCGATGGCGTCTTGATATAAGATTCTGGCGCGCGTGCCCACGACCATTTTATTCTTTTCGGCATCAATGACCCACTTGTAGTTATCCTCATCTTGGTAGCGCATTTTCGAACGTAGATTTTTGATGATATCCGCGGCTGCTAGGTCCGTCTTTTTTAGATCCTCGTCCAGACCAGAGAGGCAAACCCATCGGAATGGTCCATAACCGTAGTCAAATAGCTCTGGTCCGAGAATATCTTCGACGTAACTAGGCCAGATAAAACCGTCGCGAGTGTCTTTCTTATTTTTTGCAATCTCTACGATTCCCGTGTCAAAAACACTTTTCATAAAAGCGTTACCGTAGTCGAAAAAATAAGTTCCGCGCGCAGTTAGTTGTTTAATCAACTCATAATGTGATTTAAGAGTGGTGTCGACACGTCTTCGGAATTCGTCTGGATTTTTATCCAACATGTCCGTTCGTTCACGGAAGCTCATCCCCTGCGGACAATAGCCTCCTTCATAAACTGCATGGCAGCTGGTTTGATCGCTAAGCAGGTCGATTTTAATATTTTTTTCCACGGCGAATCTTAGAAGATCAACAATGTTGCCGTGAAATGCGATCGCGGTTCCTCGCTGATTTTTCATGGCGCTATGGGCCATATCAAAAGCGTCTTGGGGAGTGTCAGCCGCTGCATCGATCCAGCCTTGACTAAGCCTTGTCTCTATCCTTGATCTGTCCACCTCGGCAATAATCCCCGCACAGCCGGCGATGATGGCGGCTTTTCCTTGGGCGCCACTCATGCCACCAAGTCCACTCGAGATGAAAAGCTTTCCTGCTAGATTGTCCCCCTGTTTGAGGCCTAGTTTAAGGCGTCCAGCCAACATGATCGTGTTATATGTTCCGTGGACAATGCCTTGAGGTCCGATGTACATCCAGCCACCCGCGGTCATTTGTCCGTAGTTTGCAACGCCGATCGCTGCGGCTCGATGCCAGTCGGTCGGATTATCAAAGAGTCCAATCATCAGAGCATTCGTTGTGATGACTCTGGGTGCAGAAGGCTTTGATTTGAATAATCCAAGTGGATGGCCGGAGTAGAGGACCAGAGTGGTATCGTCCGTGAGCTCTTCTAGGTAGCGTTTGATGAGTCGATACTGCATCCAGTTTTGACAGACCTGTCCTGTTTCGCCATATGTGACAAGTTCGTATGGGTAGAGGGCAATGTCGAAGTCGAGATTGTTATCCAACATGACCTGTAAGGCTTTACCGGCCAGGCATTTTCCGCGGTATTCAGATATCGGCAATCCACGAATGTGTCCCTCGGGGCGAAATCGATATCCATAAATGCGGCCTCTGGTTTTCAGCTCCTCTAAAAATTCAGACGCTAGCTTTGCATGGAATTTTGGATGAACGTATCGGAGTGCGTTTCGAATAGCAAGTTTAGTGTCTTGAGCATCGAGTTTAAGGCCTCTAGAAGGAGCTCGTCGATAGCTTGGATCGAATTTTGGCATTTCTGGGAGATCGTGCTCAAGCGCTTCTACTTCAACGCGGTTGGCAGTTTCAATCGCCTTTAGGTCAAACATAATCATCCTCCGATTGCACTATTTCACGGTCTTTAGTTTGTTTTGACGTCAATGTCACTGGGGCGCATTTAGTCCTGATCTCCAGCATTTCCTTATTTGGCTCACTCTTTATAACGAGGCCGCTCCCCGCAGCATACATTGCCGAGCGAAGCCAGTTTTCACTGATAAGCGTTCGAATCATGATGTTCGACTGCAAGGAGCCATCACGATTGATTCTAAAGAAGTTTCCCATAAAGTAACCCCTAAGACGACCTTCTTCTTGCCTAATCCTATTCATGACTGCGACCTTTGGCGCACCCGTAATTGAGCCGCCCGGGCATACGGCTGCTAATAGGGAGCTGAGGTCGTGCGATGGGTCTAGATCTCCCGATACATGACCCTCCAGATGCCAAACTTGGAAGAATTTTTTTAGGGACCCCTGGTCTTTTACCTGAACGGTGCCGGGTCGGCATATTCGAGCGAAATCGTTTCGCATCAAATCGATAATCATTTGGAGTTCTGCAAGATCTTTTCGGCTGTTTGATAAGCTAGTTCCAATTTGGCGATCTTTGAGCTCGTCGTTGAGGCAGCGTGGTGCAGTTCCCTTAATCGGCCAAGTTGAAATTTCTAACCCGTTTGAATTGCGAATAATCTCTATAAATCGCTCTGGACTGAATGATGCTACGATTTTGTTTCCTACCGAAATTAAAACACCTTGGGGTCCACTGTTAGCCTCCATAAGAGCGCACAGATTCTGCCAGTTGTGCGGTTGTGCTGCGTGGAAAAAGCGGAGGAGGTTTATTTGATAAAAATCACCGTTTGCTATACTTCTGATCAAATTGCTCGCAGCGTCGATATAACTGTCATCGCTCGTAGTCGGTGTCAGAACTAACGGTTTAACGGTGGCATGCGCGTATTTACTTGCATCTTTTATCAACGGTGTAAGTTTGGTTTTATAGTCAAAATGAAAACGCGCACTAGCAGCCGCGCTCGTTGCGACGTACGCTGGGTTATCGGCGTCATTCTCCCATACGAGTCCAGCATGGATTTCCCAAGCGAGCGGGCGGTCAGCATATCCGGCAAGCGTCGAATCATGATTATATGCTTCGTAAGGTAGAAGGAACATCCAGCGAGGAATGGTTGAAAGATTTTCGGAGTCATCAGATGAACCGAGCCAGTCGTCTGGTTTTGATTTTGACAATGTTTCAAAGTCGACTGGGGAGAACGACGTGGCAATAAATATTTGACTCCCGCCAACTTTGGAGAGAAGCAATGGTCCTTCCTGGTGTGGCCACAAGGCTGCCACCTTGAACGGAGATGCTGCGGTGGGCTGATGCTTAGCGGTCTTTTGGCGCTTGGAAGTCACGTCTGGGGTCTCGCGGATCGTTGACGTTTCGTTTATCAGGACTCCTCTACCCAAATGGCCTGGGTAAAGCCTATGCAACATACCGCCTAAGGTCCTAAGGTTAAAGGATAATATTATCGAATCGACTCTGCGGGCCCGATGAGGCAGAACTGTCAATAAAGCCTACAAACTGTCTAAAGAATAGTCACCTGACCCTCCTGAAATCAATTTAATGAACTGATATCAAAAGGTCTTTTTTGGAGTTTTGGCTGGAATGTGGCTTGCTCATGCGCTGGCAGAGACTCGCTCCGCTGGTGAGTCTCGCGTTGTAGTTATTGTTGAATGTTGATGTTGAAGCTGTTGTTGAAGGGGGAGTTATGCTTCTGAGTGCACGTCGTTTTTTCGGTTTTTCAGTTATCGCTTTGTTCATGGCATCTTGTGGTGCTCAAAACACCAAGCAAGTACAGAGCAAGAGTGAGACAGTTCCTAATTACGTTATTGCAAGAGCTGATGTTTCTGACAAAGAGAGTTCAACCAGCAATGTGGATTTTGTCACTGTAAAAACAGATAAAGAAATCTTGACGGCCGAGGAGGCAGAATTAGCTTTTAATTCTGGCGATGCTATTCGTTTGGATCAAGCCGGTAAAATGGTAGCGGCTTCACGTCCGGATGTTGAATTTGGTCTTGGATCTCCTGCTCAAATGAGCACCCAGTCACCCACTCAGACGGGAACCGGTATCCATAACAAGAGCACACGATACAAGCAGGTTTATGCCCAAGATAATTGCGAGTGCTCTTATGGTAACGGCGTTGTAAGGTCTAATCAGAGCACAGTTTTGTTTCCACGCTTGAAGACATTCTTCCAACGACTTAATCCGTTTGCTCGAGTTGGAGAGCGCCAGTATCCTTACTCTTACGGCAATCAGTATAGCCAAGGGCAATACCAATACACAGTGTACAAGCAGCCACAACAGCCAAGTCAGATGGCTCCTGTAGGTTCGCAACAGCAGACACAGTCTTCTCGAGGTCAGACAGGGTCCCAGACTAACCCAAACCCGAACAATGCGACGGGACAGAATTCCACAGGTGGAGTTTGAGGTGGGGAATGAATTGGGGTAAGACTCAGATCTGCATTAAAAACCGCTCGTGAATAACAAAAACAGGGGTTCTACCTTCCAAAAGGGCGGTAGTACCCCTTTTTGTTATGAGTGCAAAAGGAATTTAAATCCCTAGAGTTTTCTGCAGCTTCCGCGTGTCGCAAGCCTTCCGCCGGGCTGCGGCTTGTTTTTTTCCGGGCGGATTTCTTGATTTGACCGACTTCTCCCTCGTATAATTAGTGTACAGTCGTAAGCGCAATCAGCAGCAGCTTAACCATCGTCTAGGAGAGTAGAGTTATGAACTCCGCGCCAAATCAGCCTAATAGTACTTTTAATTCCCAGCCGGCGACAGGAACGCAGAGTAATCCGTTCACAGCCGATCTGAAGGGTGAGTTCACAAGTAACTTTGGAACTAACACGAACGCGGTGTCTCAAATTTTCAAAGATGGTAGCTTTGGAAGCTCGGATAAGACTCGCTACATTATTTTTGGAGCGGTTATTATTCTTGTGGCTGTCGTTGGATGGTTTTTGCTCAGCGGTAGCGGGGATGAGGCTGCCGATGTAGCTGAAGATGATGTCGCGGCTGAAGACCCTAGCGCAACGACTGCTGCCACCCCTGAAGATGCTGCGAAACCCGCCGATGCGGCTCCGACCGCTGAAGCTCCGGCTGCTGCGCCGGCTCCTGAGACTATGGCTCCGCCTGCAGGTGCTATTTCACTATCATCGCCAGATAACGGCGCGTCTTTGACCTATGATGAGACCCAGGGTGCGGCCTTGTTTAGCTGGAGCGGCGGTCCTGGTACGATCGTGTTCTCTCGACACAGCAGCATGCAGCCTGAAGTCATGCGCGTAAAAGTATCGAATTCAAGCTATTCTTTCCATCATCCTTGGCCAGGACAGTGGTTTTGGAAGGTCGAATCGGAAGGTGGGGCCAGTGAGGTTCGTTCCTTTTCAGTTTCGGCTCCGATCCGCCGCAGCATCGCCATCACAGCGCCAGCGTCTGGCGCCAGTCTAGCTGGAACTGGTGGGGTTGTTTCTTGGACAGGTGACAAGGCGGTTGCTTACTACCGCGTCGAGTTAAATCAAGGTGATGATTGGTCAAACCCATTATTCAAATTCTCTAGCGCTGGATCGCAGTTGGAGCTAAATGGCGTTGGTGCTGGCCAATATCAGCTTCGTCTGGGTGCATTCTCAGAGGTGTCCGGACGTTGGGAATTCACACAGCCTATTTCTGTGACGGTACAGTAATTCCGTTAGAGCTAAAGCAGTCTAAGCCACTGGCAGAAATGCCAGTGGCTTTTTTGTTTCTCCAGTTTAAAATGGCTAGCCATGTCAAAAGATAATTGTAGGCAACATTTCCGTAAAGTCAGATCTGGTATTTCACCGGACATTGCTGCTAATTGGTCATCCCAGATTGCTAGCCGGTTGATCCACCATTTACGAGAATCTAGCTTTCAAGGCACGCTATTTGCCTTTAAAAGTCTTCCTGGTGAACCTGATCTGCTCCCGTACTTGTATATACTTAGATCTCATTTGGCGCTGCCTAGAGTCGGAATTTCTGGATCTATGAACTTTTATTTATGGGCTATGGGAGATCAACTCGTTAAGAGCTCTTTCGGTGTCTATGAGCCTCTGCCTGAGGCTATAGCAGTTAGTCCCCAGAAGGGTGATGTTGTACTAGTTCCCGCACTCGCAATTGATTTACACGGGCGCAGACTCGGCTTTGGTGGGGGTTACTACGATCGATGGCTTGCTAGGCACAGGTCGTCAATTAGCCAAATCATCGGCGTGGTGTTTCCGCCCTGTTTCAGCACATCGGCAATAGTTTCAGAACCGCATGATATTGCGGTGGATTTATGTGTGATGCCCGAGCAAAGTGTCAAATTTTCTGACACCCTATAAATAAAAAACATAATAATTACATACAGTTAAAAGCACATAGCGCTGGCGTTTCATTTGCACAGTCACCATCACCCACGGCTTCGATGCAGTGGCGTTGATGCTGAATGTTGATCTCTATATGCGGAGCAGGAGCGTGTGCCATGCAAAAAGCAGTTAATAATGCTGCCATGTATGAAAACCTATTTGAAACATCCGTCCCCCCCTTACCACTACCGATGGTCTGGAAGGTTATTTATTCAGAAGCCATTCGAGGAAACCATATATTATTCGATGCCGAGGATCTGTCGGCGATCGAGACGTTTTATCATTCAAAAGACTTTCGACTTAAGGAAGAAAACAACGGGCCGATGGCTCAATTTGCAGTGAAATTTTTCTCGAGCAGTGATTTTCAAGAGATGCGTCGTTTGATTAAAGCATTGCCTATCGACCAAAAAGTCGTAGCACTAATTCTTTACCGCAGATCCATCAGCGTGTGGCAGGATTGGCTTAAGCGAAATCTTCATTAAATAACGTTGAAGACAAATTGACTTATTAAATTATGCTATAATGAAAACAAGACATCAGTTTTTAAGGGGGATTTATGCGTGGTCCGATATTGTTTCTTTTACTAGTTGGCGTTCTAATGCTTCCCTCTTGCAAGACAACAAATCCGGCTTCGGACGTTTTATCGTCTAAAACTGAAGCCGAACCAATCGAGCAGGAAAAAGGTGCCATCCAGACTAATACCGGTGGTTTTTCTAATGCAGGATGCTTTAAGGTGACCAGTGCCGAATCAGAGTTAACGAGTCAGGATGTTAAGCGTCTCATCCAGGATACGAAAACGATATGCGTGTCAGAGCTTATTTCAGGGGCAAACCCAGATAAAATCATCGTGGAGCTAAAAGCCGAATCAAATAAAATTTTGGCAACCTATCGATTTAAAGAAGCTGTGCCGGCCCGTTGCCCTGGATGCTATATGTTTTCGGCCTCAAAAGACGGCCATGCGACCTTCTCTGAGACGGCCGTCACGACTTTGGCAAAATTGGGTCTCAATCTAGCCAAGTATGACGGAAAAATTAGTTTCATGATGCTGAGAGAGCTTCGCGACAGCGCTCCAACTCGCACTCGGAAGTGACGTCGAGATATTTTTAGCGCGATCACCGGCCGTCGGAAACAGTTATCAAAAGCCCTTCGTTTGTAGAGCCATCCGGCCTGTCGACGACAACACGAGATCCCTCGTGGATGCCGCCGCCAATCAGAGCTCGACCAATCTTTGTCTCGAGATCTCGCTGCAGATAACGTTTCAGTGGCCGTGCACCATAAACAGGATCATATGCCGAATTCGCTATGAATGAGATGGCCTTGTCCGTCAGTTCAAGGCTAATGTGTCGATCTTTTAATCTTCCCGAAAGTGATTTGGTTAAAAGCGTCACGATTTGCTTGATCTCGTCAAGCTTCAGAGGCTTAAATAGGACAATATCATCGATCCTATTCAGCAATTCCGGTCTGAAGTGTGATCTGAGAGCTTCCATCACATTTTTCTTCGCAGATTCTTGAAGATCACCATTTTTATCAACACCTTCTAAAAGGTAGTGGGCTCCGATGTTACTGGTCATGATGACTACCGTATCCTTGAAATTCACAATGCGACCTTGATTGTCAGTCAGTCGACCGTCGTCGAGGAGCTGAAGTAAAATGTTGAAGACATCGGGGTGTGCCTTTTCGATTTCGTCAAATAAAAGAACGCTGTAAGGCCTTCGGCGAACGGCTTCCGTAAGTTGTCCACCCTCATCGTAGCCAACGTATCCTGGAGGCGCGCCAATTAGTCTGCTTACTGAGTGCTTTTCCATATATTCAGACATATCAATGCGTATCAGGTTCTCTTCGCTATCAAAAAGGTTTTCGGCGAGAGCCTTTGCCAACTCCGTTTTGCCAACTCCAGTAGGACCAAGAAACATAAAGCTACCAATGGGACGCTTAGGATCCTTAATCCCTGCGCGAGCACGTATCACAGCGTCTGCCACCAACTGCACAGCCTCATTCTGACCGATAACGCGTTCGTGAAGAATCTGATCTAGTTTAAGCAGTTTCTCTCGCTCGCCCTCAACGAGCTTTTTAACGGGAATGCCGGTCCAGCGGGCCACAATCTCGGCGATCTCGTCATCGGTCACTTCCTCGCGAAGAAGTTGGGAGCCGCTCGCCGATTCTTTGGAAAATTTTGCCTCTTCATCTTGAAGCTTTTTCAGCAAGACAGGTAGCGTTCCGTGTTTTAACTCAGCGACCCTATTCAAGTCATAAGCGCGTTCTGCACGATCGATGTCTTGACGAACCTGATCAATATCCGACCGAAGAGATGTTAACGATTGAAGTTTACTTTTTTCAGAGTCGTATTGCGCACGCAGCGTATGTAGCTTTTCCTTCTCTGCCGTCAGCTCTTTTTGAAGCGCCTGCAGTCTGTCTAGACTAGCCTTATCTTTTTCTTTTTTAAGCGCAGCTTCCTCGATCTCGAGTTGCATGACCCGCCTTTGAGCTTGATCAACCTCCGTTGGCAAAGAGTCCAACTCGGTTCGAATCATAGCGCTGGCCTCATCAACCAAGTCAATCGCCTTGTCGGGTAAAAATCTCTCGGTTATGTAACGATGAGAGAGTGTGGCCGCCGAAACCAATGCATGGTCGTGGATTTTAACGCCGTGATGAAGCTCAAAACGATCTTTAAGGCCCCTCAGAATGGAGATCGTATCCTCGACAGATGGCTGCTCCACATACACGGGCTGAAATCGCCGTTCGAGGGCTGGATCTTTTTCGATATGCTGTCGATATTCGTCAAGCGTTGTCGCGCCGATGCAATTAAGCTCGCCGCGAGCCAGCATCGGTTTTAGCATGTTGCCAGCGTCCATCGCACCTTCAGACTTACCTGCGCCTACAATCGTATGAAGCTCGTCAATAAATAAGATGATTCGGCCGTCACTGCTTTTGACCTCATTTAGAACGGCTTTTAGGCGTTCTTCAAATTCACCGCGGTATTTTGCACCAGCAATTAAACTACCCATATCCAGTGAGAAGATTGTGCGCTCTTTTAGTCCCTCAGGCACATCACCTCTAACAATGCGATGCGCTAAACCCTCAACGACAGCTGTCTTACCAACCCCGGGCTCACCAATAAGCACGGGGTTATTCTTGGTTTTACGCGAAAGAATTCTGATCACACGACGAATTTCCTCGTCGCGCCCAATGACCGGGTCGAGCTTTCCATCACGCGCTGCTTTTACCAAGTCTCTGCCGTATCGCTCCAGAGCCTCATAACTACCTTCCGGTGTTGCGCTTGTGACGCGCTGCGCACCCCGGACGCTGGTTAGGGCTTGCAGAAAGTTTTGTCGATTAAGCCCAACGGAGGCAAATAAACTCGCGAGCGCCGTGTTTGGCGCATTTTTTATGAGTTCGAGAAATAGGTGTTCGACTGATACATATTCGTCCTTGAGACGATGGGCTTCCTTCTCGGCGTCGACTAAAATCCTGGAAAGCCTCTGGCTAAGAAATATCCTCGTCGGATCATAGCCAGGGCCACCAAGGCGGGTTTTCCGAGAGAGCTCGGACTGTATTTGAGACGCCAGTTCAACTGGGTTTATATCCATTTTTGAGAGGAGTCTGGAGACTAGCCCGTCCTTTTGTTCGACTAGCGCCAAGGCGAGATGCTCAGCATCCACATCTGAGTGGCCAAATTCGATAGCTTTTTTTTGTGCATTACTGAGAGCCTCTTGGGACTTCTGGGTAAATTTAGACAGATCCATTTGTCCTCCTGTCGGGCTTTTAAAACTTGGAACCCTTTGATGAGCCTTAAAGCTTGCCCGTGCTGAAATCAATGTGAGTTCGTTGTCGGCTTTGTCAAGAGTGGCTTGGGACGCGGGACGTCAGCGGGGGTTGTGCAACTCTTTGAAATAATTAAACTTGCGTGTTCTTGTTCTTTGAGCAAAAATTTCACCATACACCCATAATTCAGATCACAGCATATGGATATCGCAGCATCGGGGTTCTAGGATGGCGGCAAAACGTTTTAAGACTGCGCAACATAGTCGATGGTCCTATCTTTATTTATTGGTAGTTTTTTGTGTTTCTTGCGTTGACCGTAAGCAGCCCGTTGATATCTCGCTAGCAGGGGCTGCTTTTTGTAGCGCCCTGAGGAAGAACATTGACTGGAACGATGCGATCGCGTCGCTGAACAATATTTCATTTTTCTTCCAAAAAGGTTGCTACGAAGATGTCATTGAGCAGGTGACTGTTGCGCGAGACAAGCTAAGCCATAAGACATTTTCCGTTGCCAGAGAGGCGCTCGAGTTTTTAATCCCGGAGGGAAAAGTCACGGATTATGTGCTCGAAAGCTATGAGCGGGGCTACCTTAGCTTTTTATCGGCGGCTGCTTATGCGAAACTCGAGAAGCCAAGGCAAGTCTTGCCAGAGCTCAACAAGCTTTATAATGAAGAGACAGCGTTGACATACAATCACGGTCGCGATCCGGTAAATGCCCTTGTTCAGGCTGCGATGTGGGATAACTTTAAAGATTTCGGATTTTCATCAAGACCATTTTGGTTGTGGCTTGATCGGCAGAGGGATGTCGATCCAATGGTGCGCAAATTTGCTAAGGCTCAAATCGAGAAGATTGATGGCCGTAGTAACGTTGAACCACCGAGTCGTTGGCGAGTCTATGAGTTGGGTCAGTTCCCTGAGCTGGAATGGGAAATGAAGTTTATTGATAACGAGCACGGATATTTCAGAATTACTCCCAAACAAAGTTTTCCGGAAGCTTGCGTTGATAATCAAGTTCTTCTTCTGCCAACCCAATCTTGGTTTACAAAAATTGGTAAAAGACATGCGCACAGCTATCATCCGCTTGTAAATGTGAAGAGCTGGATCAGATTGCCCGTGGGGCTTGTGTTGGGACTCAGTACGTATACGACGGGCGCTGCAATCGCTATTGGTGGATGTGTCGCAGATGCTCAAGCAAGAGCGAAAGGTAACCTCTGCGAGTTGAGTATTCGTGGAGCAAAGACTGTGATGGACATGTCTCCGGGTGTCGTAAAATACGTTCTTGAGCCAGATCTTCGGCATTGGCGTGAGTTACCTGCCGCCGTCGTCCTGGTGCCGGCAGATGACACCAGGTGGAAGTCTAATGGATGCCTTTTAAAGTATGGAGACGATCGTTTACGGCTAGTTCTCTAACTTTAGAGTCAACTTTAGCCACCGCTTGTGGAGAACAAGTCGCCCCGATTCGGTTCTTGATCGGGGCGCGGTAAAATGGTCAGGCGTCTTCTGTCGTAACGGTCGTTGATTTCTTGGCCACTGTGATTTTCCGTCCCCGACTAGTCGTTACTTCGACGATTTCAATATTTTCGACGGTTTTCAAGTAGCGTTTCGTAGCTTCGGGCAACTGATGCCAGATTTTCCACGCGAAAAATGTACCCATCACAGCAAAGGGGATAAGAAACAGTGGCCAGTAGGACCAACTGATCGGCGTTAAATATCCTAGTGCAATCGATTGAAGCCCGCTTCCAAGGTACACACATCCGTCAACAATGCCGGATGCGGTGGCTGTCGCTTTTCGGCCACCAAAGTCTGCAGCAGCGGTTCCCGACATGATCGAGTGCACTCCAATCACGGCCAAAGTAATGGCCACGGCGCATGTGCCGAGAGCCACTGGGTAGTCAGGAAGTGAGAGCGCCATGCCGATCGTTAGAAGTACCATTACGCCGCTTAGAATAGCTGCCGGGGGGCCTCGCCTAGATTGGAATAGCTTATCGGACATCATGCCTGCCACAAACCCGCCAAATATCCCGGTCATACAAAGCAGCAAACCCCAGTTATTGAGGAAGAACTGGGCCCCTTCCTGGGGCACTTCTTTGGCAAAAACGAAGTACCACTGCATGATACCGTTGCGCAGCACGCCGGAAGTGAATTCCACCAGAGCGATCGTCAGTAGAATTGGATTCGTGAAAATTCGCTTTAACAGTGCGCCAATTGCTAGGTCAACTTCACCATCATCTGAAGACGCATCATGAGGGTCAAAGTCACCAAAGTTTGCGTGAGCGGGAGAGTCTTTAAGAAGCCATGCATCAATGAGTGCCCAAATCAATAAGAGTCCGGCTGGGATGAAGAAAACAAACCAGTAAGCATCTGTTCGCCCCATGTCGACAGCGAACGCGGCTCGCAGGAACCTCTGGACTGGATTGAGTTCAACAGTTGGCGAAAGTTTCATGGCATCGGCGATCGCCTGGCCCCAGTCAAAAGCAAAGTAGACTCCCAGTGATATAAGTGTTCCAAATATTGCGCCAAAAAGCCCACGCTCCCTCACATGGAACCAATATGCTTTCACTTTGATGATGGAGACGGCGCCGTAGCTTTGGAAAAACATGTTGAGTGAATAAAGTAAGATCATGGTCGTTGTCAGATTGATTGCGCGACCGCCATGAAGATAATAGAAGACCGTAAAACCCATCAGGATGTTGGCAAGGCTTGATCCCAAGGCGGCGAACAGCATGCCTTTACGGCCACCCATTCTGTCGACCATTGGTCCCGTGAACAAAAAGCTCAGCCCGTAGGTGATTGTTCCAGCCCCAAAAATGAGACCAAAATCTTGTTTGGTCATCATGTCGCCCAGGGCATTCTTCGAAACACTCAGGTTGTAGCGTCCCATATAGAGGAAGGCATAGGTCATTCCAAGTGCGAACCAATTGACAAAGCGGTGCACCATAAACTTCCGGCTGTGTCCCAGAGGGTTATTCTTAAAGTACATGTAGATAACGACGAAAAGAGACGTTCCTACGAGAATAAGATCGATATACTCGTGCAGAAACTGAGTGAGAGTCATTTACAGAGCCTCCGTCAACGATTGGGCGGGGTGAGAGCATTCTTTGGGACGCTCTCGTTTATCTTATCCATGGTGGATTTTCAATTACCGAATCAGATGGTGTGATTAAATTGTAACCATGGTCATGGCGCAATGCTGAGCATTCCTGCGAGCGCAGCAGCATTCATTCTAAGAATGGCAGCGCCCATATCACGCGAGACCTTATCAATCGTATCCGATGATCGATGATAAGACGGGTAATCACCCCAGTCGTTATCTATGGTCAAAATGGCGGGGATGTTGTTGTCAATAAATGGCATATGATCGCTGCCGTATGGATTGTAAGACGTGTAGTATTTTAGTCCACTCACCAAACGTGCCGCAGCCGCGTACTGATCTACAAGATTTTTGTAACGACTCGATGACTCCAAAAGGACGTCTTCGGAATCGTCTTTGGAGTAGCCGATCATGTCCATATTAAGGACGGCTTTGATTCTTGATCTGGTGCCAGAGTCTAAACTTCTGACAAAAGCTTTCGATCCTATCAGTCCCTGCTCTTCACCACTGAAAGTAACAAACATCAAAGTCGAGGAGCGTGGGGCTCCTGTAAAAACACGGGCTAATTCTACCACCCCAGCCGCCCCGGTGGCGTTGTCCTCAGCGCCTGGAGCGGACTCTGACGGGCGCTCGCTGATCGAGTCATAGTGCCCACAGACGATATAAATATCACTCGCTGGGCCTGCATCGAATGTGGCAACCACATTCCAGGCGTCACGTCCCGCAACGGTGAATTTTTGGAGGGTAGACGACGTTGGGCGTAGTTGGTCAAGTTGGTCCTTGATCCAGTCGCGCGCTGAGACGTTATCAACCGAAGATATATGTCGATTCCAATTGGAGAGGGTGCCGACGTCGAGATACCAACGTACCGGGTCCACCTGATTCATCATGTTTTTTGCTTTCAAGTATTGCGATTTGGTCCAAACTCGAGGCGTTGCGTCATGAATACCTGCCCTAACGTAAACAGTGTTTGCTCTGAAGTTAGTAACTAAATAGTTTGATGAACCGTGGTTTATGTCTCGCGGGTTCATGGACTTTGACATAACGAGCGCGATCCTGCCGCTCCGGGTGAGAGTTTTAACACTCTTTGATAAGTCAAAGCTGTGAGCTGCGATGACGACTTTGAGATCCCGTTCCTTAATGTTTTCCCATCGGCCTGCGATCGCTACGTTTGATGAGTTCAAGAGTTGGTCCATATCCCTTGAATGACCACCAATAATCAGGTGATCGCCAAACTCTCCCCACCAAGACACGGCCGCGTCTGATTTGAGTTTCTCCAATTGAGCAGTTGGCATGGTCGAAATATCGATGGACGCCACATCAATCGCCATGGTTGACGTATCAGCGTCCAGTCGACTGCTGCGAGAGCTTAGGGTCAGGGCAACGAGAAGTACGAGGGCGGTGATCGGTCGAGCAGGAGAGTGGTAAAGCCTCATAAGGTGTGACCTCCGACGGTACGCGTTGCTATATTTTCGGGACATTTCAGACCCTTAGCCTATCAAAGCAAACTCAGGACTTTAAGCGGAATTCCTGAGACGTCTCATTAGCATTCAAAAAGGCTATTAAATCAGTGGATTATATTTGATATCAGGGGTGTTGATTCGCCTTGCTAAGGCTCATTTAAAGACGCAGAATGGGCAGCCCAATCGCGAGGCCCTTAGTTTTTAGGGAAAAGGTCGTCCATGAGTCTTTCGTTAAACCAATCAAAGATCTTATTTGAGGAAGCCTGCGCTGTCATTCCAGGCGGTGTGAATTCTCCGGTCCGGGCATTCCGGTCCGTTGATGGCCAGCCCGTCTTTATCAAGAAAGCAGCGGGTAGCAGGCTGTGGGATGAAGACGGTAACGAATACATTGATTATATCGGCAGCTGGGGGCCAGCTATTTTAGGGCATGCTCACCCTGCGGTTGTGCGAGTCATTGCAGATGCGGCAGCTGATGGCATCTCTTTTGGTGCCCCAACGTCAAAGGAAACAATTCTTGCCAAAGTCGTTCAGTCAATCTTTCCCAGTATGGACATGATTCGTTTCGTGTCTTCCGGCACTGAGGCTTGTATGTCTGCACTCAGGGTTGCCAGGGCGTTTACTGGTCGAAGTAAAATACTAAAATTCGAAGGCTGCTACCATGGACATGGTGATATGTTGCTGGTTAAGGCTGGAAGCGGTGCGGCAACCATGGGCGTACCAGATAGTGCTGGCGTTCCAGCTGCAACCGCTTCCGATACGCTGACCGTTGCTTACAATGATCTAGGCTCCGTCGCGGCGATGTTTGAGCGTTACCCGGACGAAATTGGCGCTTTGATTGTTGAGCCGATCGTGGGAAATAGCGGCTTCATTCGTCCCGAAGAGGGCTTTTTGGAGGGGCTTCGCACTCTTTGCGACAAGTTTGGCGCTCTCCTGATCTTTGATGAGGTTATGACGGGCTTTCGTGTGGCGTTGGGTGGAGTACAGTCCATTTATAACATAAATCCAGATTTGACATGCCTTGGAAAAGTTATCGGCGGCGGTATGCCAATTGCAGCGTATGGTGGTCGCAAGGATGTTATGTCTAAAGTGGCGCCCCTTGGACCCGTTTACCAAGCTGGAACACTCAGCGGTAATCCTGTAGCTGTAGCGAGTGGATTGAAAACCTTGGAGCTCATTAGCCAAAAGGATTTTTTTGTAAACCTTGGTCATGTGACAAGTACCCTGGCCATGGGTCTTCAGCAACTTGCCAAAAGAAACAATATTGATCTCGTAGCGGATTCAGCGGGAGGAATGTTCGGCTTCTTCTTTTCGAAAAGCCGTGTTCGCAACTTCCATGAGGCTAAAGCTTGCGATATCGGAAAATTCAAAGCATTTTTCTGGGGCATGCTACACGGCGGTGTCTACCTTGCGCCATCGGCTTTTGAGGCAGGATTTGTCTCGTCGGCCCATACCCATGATGATGTAGATAAGACTCTAGAGTTGGCTGATCGGGTGATGCGAGGTCTAAAGTAATGACTGGCAGGGTGGTTAATCAGCTTGGGTGGATTCCTTACCTAAACCTGTTACCTTTTTACTCTGAGCTTAGACAGTTAGTCGGTGACTCAATCAAATTTATCAGCGGTCATCCCAGCACAGTCAACCGCTGGTTGACCGAGGGCGTAGTAGATCTGGCACCGGCGTCGAGCATTGCTATGCTTCGCGATCCAAAACTGAAAATGGCGATTCCTATAGGAATCGCTAGTGAAGGCCCTGTGCAAAGTGTTTACCTTGGGCTTCATCCTGAACACCGTGATTTTTACGACTTCATTGGGTTTAGACAGGCAACTTTATCACCAATGTTTCATGAGGTTGTCGAAAATTTGGATCTTGAATCTGGCGTACAAAAGCTGCGGCGCTTTGCGAGAGAGAGTTTATCAGAAGAACAAGTTCCTAATCTTAGATTGACGCCGGCGTCTGCGGCATCGGCAGCACTTACAGAGGTATTGCTTTATCTTTGGTGTGGTGACGAGTGTGCCGCCCAAACGATGTCGAATGCGCGTCAGTCTGACGCCCTCGGCGAATGGAAACAAACGAGTCTGGCGCGGCCCATGGAACTTGTCATTGGTGATGAGGCGCTAAAGAGACGTCATGAATTCTGGCAGATTCTGGATTTGGGTCAGGTCTGGCATCAATTAACAGGACTGCCTTTTGTTTTCGGATTGTGGCAGACGGCAGACGATGCGTTGCCAAAGGAATTGCTCGATATTGTGATGCGGGCGGCCACAACATCTGAGAAAAAAATGCGGATAACGCCAGAGGTCTATTTTCCGGTGGATTTTCCCGTGGCTCTTGATGGTAAAGCCGTTGATCTGCGTTCCTATTGGGGCGTGATTCAGTACGGTTTAACACGAAGGCATATGAAATCATTGTCGATTTATTATGGGTTAGTTGCAGATATTACGAGGAATGATTCGCGTGACCTTGTAAGAAGTACGAAATTCCATAATTTTACGGAGCAGATGTCAGTTACCGTTTGAGCGATTTTAGTTACGGGCTCGCAAATGAATTAGGTTTGAGGAATTGAGGTTAAATTTATGACGGCAGTTACAGTTATCGGCGTTCCGACAGATCTTGGAGCAAACATGCGTGGTGCCAATATCGGTCCATCGGCGATCCGCATCGCTGGGCTTCATGAAAAACTTAAAATGCTGGGATGCTCCATTGAAGAGCGAGGGGACATTGTCGTGCCGCTTCGTGAGATGTTGTCCCAAGCAGAAGTTGACGTGAAGCACCGTGTGGCCATCAAAGATATTTGTCAAAAGCTTTCGACTGAAGTTTATAATGCTTTGAAAGCGGGTCGAAAGCCCATTGTGCTAGGAGGTGATCACTCCATCGCGATGGGAACCATCTCTGGTGTAAGTCGGTACGTCAGGGACGAGAGGTCAAATCTCGGACTCATATGGGTGGATGCTCACGCGGATATGAATACGCCTGAATCAACTCACACGGGGAACATTCATGGAATGCCGCTGTCGACACTGTTAGGTCAGGGTTTCCCCGATTTAGTTGGTATAGACGGAATCTCGCCCAAAGTTCGGCCGCACAATGTTGCGCTGATCGGTATTCGTACTCTTGACAGTGAGGAAAAAGAGCTTTGTAGAAAAAGCGGGGTTCGGTATTTCACAATGCGAGAGATTGATGAGCGTGGAATGCCGGCGGTCATGAAAGAGGCTATTGCAGTTGCAACAAACGGCACGTTAGGCTTTCATGTTTCGTTTGATCTCGACGGTATTGATCCTATTTATGCGCCCGGGGTTTCGACGCCCGTAACCGGTGGGGTGAGCTACAGAGAAGCACACTTGATGCTTGAAATGATGGCGGATACAAAAAAGCTGATGAGTATGGAATTCGTAGAGCTTAACCCCATGTGCGATATTGAACATAAGACGGCAGGGCTTGTTGTTGATCTTGTTCAATCGGCTCTTGGGAAATCAATCGTATGATTTTCTGGCGATAGTGAGTCTGATGACAGCGTCTCAAACTAACAGATTTAAGTTACTAAAAACGAACGGAAAAGCTAGGCGGGGAGTTTTAACGCTCAAGCACGGTGTTGTTCAGACGCCGATTTTCATGCCGGTCGGGACAGTGGGCAGCGTGAAGACGTTGACTCCAGCCGACCTCAAGGATCTTGATGCGCAAATTATTCTTGGTAATACGTATCACTTGTTTTTGAGGCCTGGTGTTGAGGTGTTGTCGCACTTCAAAGGCCTGCATAACTTTATCAAATGGGACCGACCAATTCTGACCGACAGTGGTGGGTTTCAGATATTCAGTCTGGGTAAGCTCAATAAGCTTACGGAAGACGGAGCCCATTTTGCTAGTCACTTGGATGGTGCTAAGTTTGTTTTAACTCCTGAGCTCGCGGTTAACATTCAGGAGATTATTGGTAGTGATATTCATATGGTTTTAGATGAGTGCACGTCCTACCCTTGCGATGTGGCAACGGCTAAAGCATCCATGGAGCGCAGCATGCGTTGGGCAAAACGGTGCCGTGACGCAAAAACGAATTCAGAGCTTTGTCAATTTGGGATTGTTCAGGGAGGCATGTATCCTGAGTTGCGCCGTGAGAGTTTAAGGCAACTCATAGAGATTGGTTTTGAGGGTTATGCTGTTGGTGGGCTCTCGGTGGGTGAATCAAAAGAGCACATGCACGAAATTACAGAGGTTTGTTGTGATTTGCTGCCTGTAGATCAACCTCGTTATCTAATGGGTGTAGGCACACCGCTTGATATCGTTGAGGGTGTCAGTCGCGGAATTGACATGTTTGACTGCGTCATGCCGACGCGAAATGGTCGAAATGGCACGCTATTCACCTCAGAAGGCCGAGTTAACATAAAAAATTTACAATATCGCCTCGATGATGCTCCACTTGATGCGGCATGTTCGTGTTATACGTGCAATACTTTTACCAGAGGATACCTACGCCATTTGTTTCTAGCCGGTGAGATCACGGGTCTTCGGCTTTTATCGCTTCATAATATTGCTTACTACCTTCAGCTCGCCAAAGACATTCGATTAGCTATTGAAAACGAAGTTTTTGACGCGTTTTTAAAGCATCATCAACAACTGTGGACGAAGTGACACTGGCGGACGGATGGTCTCTGCATCTAGACTAAGCTGCATAGAGTCTAAGATGAGGAGCGTCTGTCATGCGTCCACCGACTATAGATCAGATCGTGATCGATGTTTCAGCGTTTATTTCACAAGGCGACGGGTATGCAAGAAAGAATCCGCGAAATGAGCTCACATCGTTGATAAAGGCTGCCATAAGGTTAGGCCTCGACGCTCACACGGCGATGTCGGAGATTTTGGTTGATCTAAATTCTATTCAGCGTCATCAAAAAAGGCTTCGACGAATGTGGGTCATCTTGATCGTGCGTTGTGTCATGATTTGGACAGGTGTCATTTTTGTCCGTGCCGTCCTTTTGCAGATACTCGACACTAGCGCTTGGACGGCATGGGCCAGGACTGATCGTTTGTTGCTGGCATCTGCCCTGTTTTTGACTGTGATCTTGATAGGGTTGCTAACAAATTGGCATTTCAGACGGGGCCCGTCCCTGCAAAACCAAGTCTGGGCTAATTTTTGTGAGTACGTAACCATGGGCCGAGACTCGGGATGCTGCACTGTTTTGAAACGAAATCTCAAAAAAATCGCAATTGATGAGTGGCGGACTGGGGTGTGTGGTCAGTCGTCCAGGCGCATGTTACTTAAAAATCGCCTATCCTCGATTGGTGATGAGATCGATCAAGAGTGCGTCACTCTCGCACCTGTCACGGTCGGCGCAGAACTATCCATGTTTGCAATTGGTTTTATGGGGTTGATTTTCGCTCCATTGATGGCATGGATGGAATCTGCGTCTGGTGTCAATTAGTTGATTCTGCTAAGGTAGACTCTGTGATGGTCCAGACTTTGAGGTTTAGATTTATGGCAGCTGCAAAAAAAGTAATGGTGTCCGGCATTCAGCCCACCAACAAATTAACAATAGGGAATTATCTTGGTGCTATCAAGAATTGGGTAAAACTACAGAGCGAATATGAGTGTTACTTTTTTGCCGTAGACTTGCATGCAATTACTTCAAAGCAGGATCCTAAAGAGCTTGGTGAAAACACGCTATTCTCACTGGCCACCTATCTTGCTGCCGGTATTGATCTGAGTCACGCCACTATTTTCGCCCAAAGTCATGTGCGGCAACACGCTGAGCTTGCCTGGATTTTGAATTGTTACTCCTACATGGGTGAATTGGGTCGCATGACGCAGTTTAAGGATAAAAGCAGTAGAGCCGGTGAGACGATACCAGTGGGATTGTTTACGTATCCCGTGCTCATGGCTGCAGATATTCTCCTTTATCAGAGTGAGTTGGTACCGGTGGGTGCCGATCAAAAACAGCACCTTGAACTCACACGCGATATAGCGATCCGAATGAACAATTTATACGGAAATATTTTCAAGGTCCCCGAGCCTTTCATCCCTAAAATCGGGGCGCGCATCATGGATCTTCAAGAACCTACTGCAAAGATGAGTAAGAGTACGTCTAGTGAGTTTGGTGCGGTTTATCTGAATGACTCACCCAAGGATATAGAGAAAAAATTTAAACGCGCCGTCACGGATTCGGGTAGCGAAATTTCATATAGCGATGAAAAGCCTGGGGTTAAAAATTTGATTGATATTCAATGCGCGATCACGGCGCGCTCGGTTGACGATATCGTACAGTCCTACCAAGGGAAGATGTACGGGCATCTCAAAGTGGACACCGCTAACCTTGTTACTGAGGAACTTCGGCCGCTCCAGGAGCGAACTCAGGCATTTTTAAGTGACAAGGGAGAGCTTCAAAGAATCTTAAAGGCTGGAGCAGATAGGGCGGCTGCTCGAGCTGAGGTTACACTGCGAAAGGTCTATCAGGTGATTGGATTTATAGGGTCATGATCTGATATAATTCTAAGCATTCAAAGAATATATGTCACTTCAGGAGGTTCTTATGATCCGTCACGGCCGCGCGATTCTGGTCGCCGCTATCGCGTCTTTTTTAAGCGTTGGTTTTACGCCTGTGGATTGGGCTCCACGCGACCCGGTTGGAGAAAAGGCAAATTATCAGCTCGATAAAAATGGTAATCGCACCACGAGTCTGGTGAGTGCGGGGTCTGCCAAGGCTTCTGTGACGGAGTTTATCCCCGATCACGAGCAGGGACCGAGCTACAATGTGAACCTTGACTACGATATTACTGTGCAGTTCTATGGACGTCAGACTGGGACGGCTAAATGGGCATTTGTAGAAGAGTTCTTTGATCCGAACTTTATGGTTCGTCTTCGTGAGACAGGGACCTACGAAACGCCTGATTATAAAATCCGTCATGAAGGATTTGCAGATGCTCGCAATCTGGACGGCTCAGTTTATCCCAGGTGTGACAAGGTCCTTATTTATGATGTCAAAATCCCTGACAGGCATAAGCTCGAGCAGATTATCTATGGCGCTGCCGGTCTGAATCCGACGGCTATGGGTAACCCCCCTGTTGAGAATCTCGAAATTCGGGCTCACATTTATGCAGGCGTACCAGTGCTTTCTGCCGTCAAACTTGATTTGTCTGGTGTTGTCCAAGGAATGCCAGCAAAAGCCGGTTTTGACTACAAACGATGATTTACTAGGTGTGCTGCTTAGACGCCCTAAGCAGCACAATCCAGGCTTTACGATCCAGGTTGCTCACCAAACTGCCCTCGACGTCTTGTGCTGCTGTAATTTTTATTATCCCGGACTTTTTAATTAGATTAGTTTTTGAGAACGTCACGGACGCTGTGATTTTATGCTTGGTTATGGAGTGTCGAATCTCCCCGACTTTTCCTGCTAAAACTTTCTTGATGACTCGGCTCGTGCCATCCAGTTCCCATCCTTTTTCCGACCTGATATAAGTCGGAAAGCCCCAGGTCCCAGGAAGAAATTTCGCGTCGTCAGGTCGCTTAAACAAAGCTATTCCGGCTGTCGTTTTGATAATTTGTAGCTCAAGGCTTACGTCAGTAGTCTTTTGCTTTTTTTTCGGGGCTGGCGCCAGATGTTGAGACGAATGCTTTAAAGCGGTACAAATCGATGAGACTGGGCATCGGTCGCATGAAGGGTTGCTGGGCGTGCAGATGGTCTGTCCTAATTCCATGACTGCTTGATTAAAGTCTCCGGGCTCGGTTTGCTGGCATATGTCGTCCATAATCACTTTGAACATCTTTTTTAGATGCGGCAAATTCGGCTCGGATCGGATATCCATCACCCGACACAAGACTCGCTCCACATTACCGTCTACAACACCAAAGGGTTCATTTGTGGTTATTGACGCGATAGCAGCAGCGGTATAAGCGCCTATTCCTGGTAACTTGAGCCATTCATCATGAGAGTTGGGCAATCTTTGATCGAGCGAAGTCAATTGCTTGCACGCTCTATGAAGTAGATCAAATCTTCGGTAGTATCCAAGTCCTCGAACTGCAAGTCTGACATCTTCTGGTTTGGCCTCAGACAGAGATCTATAGCTAGGAAACTGTTTTAGGAATTTCTCGTATACTGGAATAACGGCCTTAATCACAGTTTGTTGAAGCATGATCTCGCTGACCCAGATGTGCCATGGATCTTTGAACTTGGCCCAAAGTGTGCGCCAAGGAAGCTTTCTGTGGTTTTGTTTATACCAGCCGACCAGCCCCGTCGAAAAAAAAACACCATCGAATGCCGTTGCACCAGATGGAGTTTTTTTGGGGGATGACGCCCTCATCGCAAGAGCTGATTAGGATTTTTTAACCGCTTTTGCGCGGGTTTTTGTTGTGGGTTTTTTTCGAACGGTTGCAGCTTTTGTTGATGGTGACTTTGCCTTCTTAACCTTGCTAGCGACCTTTTTGGCGACTGGCCCAGCCTTTTTCTTTGCAGTTTCAGCTGCTGATTTAGCGGCGTCTTTTACCTTAGCCAGTGTTTTATCAACGTCAAATCCGCGTTTCTCGGCGGCGGTTCTAACCTTGTCAGCAGCTTTCTTAACTGTTGAGCGCACCGTTGATTCAACGTTATCTACATTAATGCCAGCTTTCGCAGCATTTTTCTTAATTTCGCCGACAACTTTATTAATTGTTGGCTCAAATTCCTTGAGTTTTTTACCCAAGATTTTTTCTATTTCCGCGCCAGCGGCAGAAATATTTTCCTTGGTCGCATACGATTTGACCTTTTTGATGAGCTCATCGGAGTCCTTCTTAACAGCGGTTTCCAGGTTCTTAAGGTCTTTTTGAAGTTTTTTGATGAAGTCTTTCATGCCAAGGGTCTCCTCTTGATTTTTACCGGCGGCTTATGGCTGCCGCTAGGGCCTAGGTTATACACATATTTCACTGGGTTTGAAAGGGTATTACTGGTTAAATTTTGGATTTCTTTTTGCCAAAAATGCGTCAATTCCTTCTTTTGACTCGTCTCGACCAAAGCACAGTGCAAACGCCGAAGCCTCAGCGGCTAAGCCGGCATCCAGGCTCATGTGCTGTGCGTCTCTCACGAGGCGCTTGGTCTCCGTAACTGCCATCGGCCCGGTTTTATTCAAAGCATCTACGATCTTATCGATTTCCGTATCAAGCTTATCGTCGTCGACAACTCTGGAGGTTAGCCCGACCATATGGGCCTCATCGGCGTTTAGAATTCGGCCGCGTCCGGTTAATAGCATATCAAGCGCGACGTGAATTCCTACGCGGCTGACAAGCCGCTGTGTGCCGCCAAAACCTGCGATAAGACCCAAATTCACCTCTGGTTGCCCAAATTTAGCCGATTTTGCGGCGACGACGAGGTCACACGACATTGCCAGTTCGCATCCACCACCAAGAGCAAAGCCGCGCACTTTCGCAATGACGACGGCCGGTAATGTGCCGATGATTCTTCCAATCGACTGGCCCAGTTCTGCAAATTGATGGGCGTCTTCGGAATTCATCTCCTTCATTTCAGCAATATCCGCTCCCGCAACAAAAGCCTTTTCGCCGGCGCCCTCGATGATGACAACTCGATGCGTGTTGGCGTCGAAGTCCTCGAGTAGTGCGCTTTCGATTTCTTCAAGCACGGTTTCATTCAATGCATTAAGTGCGTCAGGACGGTTAATCGTTATCGTCAGTCGGCTGCCCTTTGTTTCCACTTTAAGGCATGAGTATTGAGACATTTATTTGCTCCTGTATGACTAGTATTTGTAGACGCCACGTTTGGTTTTCCTACCGTACCATCCTGCTTCAACGTATTTAGCCAGCAGCGGTGACGGACGATAGCGGGGATCTCCTAAACCTTCGTGTAAAACCTTCATGATTGCGAGGCATGTGTCCAGCCCAATGAAGTCCGCTAGAGTCAGAGGGCCCATCGGTTGATTTGTTCCAAGCTTCATGCCCTTGTCGATATCCTCCGCGGAAGCTACTCCCTCCATCAAGGCATTGAACGCCTCATTGATCATTGGCATTAGAATTCGATTTACCACAAATCCCGGGTAATCGGCGCTTTTCGATGTTTCCTTGCCGAGTCCGGTTGCTAGGTCAACAACGCGTTGCGTGGTGTCAGCCGATGTGGCCATACCCGGAATAACCTCGACCAATTTCATCAGGGGCACTGGATTCATAAAGTGCATACCGATAAATTTATCAGGTCTTGAGGTGGCCGCAGCAAGTCGGGTGATTGGAATGGAGGACGTGTTGCTGGCGAGGACGCAAGCGGGTTTGGCGAGTTTATCGAGGGACTGAAAAAGCTCGGTTTTCACCCGTTCGTTTTCAACGATCCCCTCGATAATGATGTCGCAATCCTTCAGACTTGCTAGGTCTGATGAATAGGAAATATTTGATAAGCCTGCGGCTTTTTGTTCCGCAGTGATCAGATTTTTTGACGCGAGTTTTTCAAGCGAGGTCGATATAACATCTTTTGCCGTCGTCAGTTGTTTCGGGTTTATGTCGACGAGGGTTGTTTTCAAGCCAAACGTTGCGCAAACCTGCGTAATTCCAGCGCCCATTTGACCACCGCCGACGATGCCGGCCACCTGAAATCCTGCAATACTAGCCATGCGTTGTTTTCTCCCAATTTCCTAAAATTGCTTGGGTTTTCACCCCACCAGAAGACAGCACTGTAAATCATTTGGCCAATTTGTCCAAAAGATTTGGGGGGTTATCCCATAACCTATGGAAATTAATGACGTTATTTTTGGCTCAGTGCTTGCAAAGAAGAGGTTGGGCGTGGGCTATCGGTCAAGGTGCCGGTGGGTCCCAGTCGTACTTGGATTCCGTAGTTTTAGCTGAAGTGGACATGATGTGGTTGCTGTGGCGGTGGGGTTATGAGGGCGCGATTTAGTAAGTTCCCATTTTTAGGCGTTGCGTTGATCCTTGGTGCTTGCGGATCATCTGATTTGGATGCCCCCAAGAGGCTAGACAAGCCTCGTAGTACCGGTAATTACAACACATTCAGTGCCGAGGATTTTAAGAATTTTACGGTTCCCCCAAAGTGGGGTTTTTCAGATACGAATGAAACTCTTGCCGTACTGTCAATTTCAGGTCTTTCGAAAACATACACCGCGAAGCTTCTGTTAGGTGGGGCGACACAGCCCGGCGTTATGCCGCAGATTTTAGCTCCGTCAGTAAGAGCCGAAGTCACCACAAACGGTGCGTTGCGGTTTTTGCGTGACGCTCCGCTCGGAGACTCACTTTTAAGAGAATTTGCTACCGATGAAAATATTGCTGCCGAAGTACGAAAGTCGCTCACAAAGATGTTAAATAACGGGCTGGCCAACTATGGTGGGTCAACTCTTTCGCAGAGATATAAATTTAACTTTGATCATTTTGTACCCGGCTCAGCCGGTCAATACTCGTTTGACGTGCAAGACCAAGCCGCCAAGTGGAATCTTGTTTGGGCTACGGATGGGCTTTTTTCGGGCAAGGCACCCATAGACGGCGTGGATCATGGTCTCCAGCTGCTTCATGTTTTAAAAACAATGTCAGAATGGGCTTATCTGCTCGGGCTTGATGGAGAAGGTGACTTATCCAAGTACGGTGGTCTAACTAAACGTTGGGAAAACAATCAGCTCATTCTTGCGAAATCAGTGGCTACGAGCGATCCCGCGTTTTCCAAACAGCTTGTAACAGGGCGTTATACGGTTAGAGTCCCGCGCAACATTTCGGCAGTGGATTTGGCTCTGCGGGGTGGCGAACAATGGATTTCTGTTGTCCAGCCCGTCATGTTACTTGAGCAGTCGAACGTGTGGCTATCCGCTGCAAATGCTTTCTCAAGGCTGAGGGCTGATCAAAGGCGTTATACGTATTCACTCTACTCTGGTCAGAACCCAGTTTTTGGTGGTGGTGTTGATTTGCTTCCCCTGGCATTTTTGGCGAGCATGGCCACACTTTTGGACGGTCCGTTTATTGATGCAGATTCGCAGCGAATCTTTGCATTTGCTTGCCCTGACAAAAATTGCCAAATCGCAGATGTTAGGTCTGTGGCAAGGATGACGCTGGCTTTAGCTCGATGGGTTGAGGCCACAAAAAATATCGCATCTGTTCCTATGGATCGGGATGCACGAAGCAAAATTGTCGAATCACAGGCTTCTTTAAAGAAGGCACTCCAATTCGCCTCTAGGGCTTTGATGGGTGAGCTTGCTGAGTCGAAAGTTATTGATGGCAGAAAATGGGTGAGAGTTAACATACCCCAAGGTTATGAAAACGACGCAGCTGCTATTTCCGCTGAAGTTATCGGGACTTTAGCTTATGTCGAACGTCGTATTTTGAATAGCCCGCTGGCCTATGACCGTATTCGTATGCTCGCAAACGGCCATGCCGCAACATTTTTTCAGAGCGGTGATGCGGCTAGATCGGGAGAATCCATTTTATGGAATGCGCGAATGATTAGAGAGCTCAACAGATCCAATATGAATGCCCAGATACCTTGGCTAGACAGGGTGACAACGTCTTATAAGCAGGCTATCGGTCAGGAGTGGGACGAACAATGAGAACCTTAACGTACATCGGCGGCTTACTTTTGTTTACGATCTTTCATGCGACTATGATTCACGCCCAGGTATTGCCAAGGGGTGTTGGTGCCGTCTACATGGGTAGTCGACAGTACAGTAGTGGCACTCCCTATTTTGATGTAAATGGCAAGCCTACAACGCTCTCTGAGCGTTTCGATATGAATTATAACGGTTCATTTTTGAGGTCTGGTAAGGCTGGTACTGATTTGAAAAAGCTGTACGATAATATCCGTGCGTTCGAGTCGGTCAAGGGCGGTCAAGAGCGCACCATGGCAGATGATCTTGAGCTTGGCGTGCAAAAAGCTACAGTCGACCTTCAGTTCGATGCAAAAGTTCTCGGTTTTGGCTATGGCCTGACTGATAAATGGACTCTGCTGTTGGGTATTCCTATAATGAGGGCGTCGATAGCAGCCGATATCGATGTTTCAGGAAATAATAATGCGTTGGCGATTAAAAATCGTCTAGGTGATGCTGCGTTTGACGAATTGAAGGCTGGTCTCGATGAGGCGTCTCGAATAAATCGAAATACAATACTCTCGAAAATTAACGATGAATATAAATATAAAGATATTAGCTATTGGGAGTACTCGGGTCTTGGAGATTTGTTGATTGGTGGCAGGACATCCTGGGATTTCTCCAAAGCAAAAGGACCACGGTATTCACTTTTATTGACAACTTATCTGAGCCTTCCAACAGGTCCTCAGTACGACCCGGATGCCTTGGCTCAGGTTCCGATCTCTCGAGGCTTTACCGCTCTTGATATAACCTCGGATCACAAATTTAAGTGGGAACTTCTGACCCTGGGATCAGAACTAGGCGGCGCCTTTGGCTTGCCTCAGAAGACGCAGCGCCGTGTTCCTGTTGGCAGCGAGGTTCTAATTACCGCTGATAGAAAAGTTGACGTCAATTGGTCGCCTGGACCCGAAACATGGGTTTCTGCCTATGCAGGCGTTGGAACGCCAACATATCAGGCTACCTATAAGCTTGGAATCAACGAAGATCATCCAGATACGTTCAGTGGCCCAATCGAAGGAGACTATGATCTCATGGGTGAAGAGGCATCATCACAGGAGATCTATCATCAACTAATTTTCACTCTGTCCACTGTCGATTCTTACAATAGTAATAAATTTTTCATGCCGTTCATCATAAACTTAACAGGTCATCAGTCTATTGGTGGCCGAACAACACTGGGTAAGCGCTATGTTGAGCTGACATTTATGACATTCTTCAAGACCCCGGCCGCCGCTAGAGATTCCTCAAAAACTGGAGACGGTGTAGCCATGAACACGCGCTCCAAAAAGACCCAGAGATAAATTTACTTGCGTTTGTCGCTTTGACGAAGCTTAAGGGCGTTGGCCAAACTCTCGACTGCGCTGGCAATATAATGGGATGTGCTGAAAGCATCCCGGGATCTGATAAAAATTAAGCGGTCATTTCGAACGGCTTTCAGCCGTTTCCAAATATTATGGGATTTAATGGCTTGCTTGAGTGGGGCACTCTCATCGTCAAGAACAACGAGATAATCCGGATCCATTTTTAGTAGTGTTTCCGCATCGAGTCTCGGCCAGGCTTCTAGGCCTTGCAACGCTGCTGCATTCAAGCCACCCGCCTTAGAAATGATGTCATTAAAGAGTGTGTTTTTTCCCATGATAATGAGATCCGAGCTGTAATTTAAAACGGTTGGCTTTACTGTCTGGGATTCTGTTTTCAGACTTGCGGCCTTGATCCTGGTGAGTAGGTTTTTGTGAAGGTCTTCAGCTGGACCTTGGCAATCTATAGACGTGCCAATTTTTAGAATATTCCCTGCGATATCTTCGATGGTCGAAAATTGATTTAACGTAATGGTTTTTATGCCGCGGCCTTTAAGCGCTCCAATCACTTCCTGTCGATTGAAAGAGGCAGCGATCACCAGATCCGGTTTATAGTTAATAATGTTTTCAATATCGCTATGGACTCTTCCACGAATTAAACGGGCGCGATCAGTCACATTACTTGATTTAGGGTCATCGACAATTTTCGAAAGTGCGATGATACGGCTTATGCCGCCACACATCGGCAGGAGGTCTATAAGTATTTCGTCACTAGCTAGTGACATGGATACGATACGTTTTGGTGAAAGTTTTGATGACGTATCCGCACAAAGTAACGAAGAGTGAACGGCTACGTTTATGACAGCTATGGCTGCTAGCCATGTCAATATATGAGCGTGCGCACCGGACCTTTGTTTTAACGCCAAGGTTTCTTGCCTTTTCCATAGCCGACCGCTTGGTCGCTGAGACCGTTACCTTTGACAAATGAGCCATCATGAAGCTCCACCCAGTTTCCATTTTGATAAATTAAAGGGTGCTCGCCTTGTTCGAACTCACCGATCACAGGACCGTTGGGTGCTGAATGTTTGGTGACCTGCCTGGTCACATATTTAACTTTACCTTTTCCCGGCCAATTCATTTGCGGGTTGGTGAAAGGACTGGCCGCTGCCCGAGCATCACTACTGGCAGGCTGGGCGGTGGTCTGTTGTTGTACAGGTACGGCTTCCGTTGGCGCCTCTGTGAGTTCGGCATTTTGTCCAGTCGCTGGGTTGCCTTCATTGACTGCCTGACTCGTGCTGTTCAGGGGAACTGCTTGCGGGTTACCACCATTTAGACCAGCATTTCCTCCATTCAATCCCGCATTCGCGGTCGGAGTCATCGACTCGTCAGTTAAAGAGTTATTTAAGGAAGCTCCAAGAGCTGCGGTATCATCGGCGCCGCTATTACCTAATTCGTTTCCGCCGTTGGCGATGTTTCCGCCACCATTACCAAAATTTCCGCCACCATTGCCACTATTACCAAAATTTCCGTTACCGGAGTTTCCGACGGCGTTATTCATGGAGGCTCCCTGCGCGGCAGATTCGTTACTATCCTCGGGAGGGCCGCCGTTTAAGGAGGCGTTTTGACTACCTTCCTGACTGCTACCCTGAGTCACGGGATCCTCGCCTTGAGCCTGTTTATCACTGGAGCATTTAGATAGTAAAAGAAAGGCGACCAATAGCATTAAACGTGGATATGTCGTCCTTGGCGTATTGCGAGTCATTCGATGTAAAAAAAGCATAGTTGCCTCCGTGGGCTCGCAACTCATTCATCTGCGCGCCGAAAGGGCTATCGGAACTGCTACAGTTCACATGAGGCAAAAAATGACCATACCTCATCAGACGATTTTGGTTCTTTTATAAATCGGAGCCTGTTAACCAGCAATTACGTTAGGTCTTGCTTGGGCTGATTTCGAATATAGGGTGACCCTTTTCATCAAGGTCTACCAGTATTTTTCCAGACGACTTTGATAGTTTCCCAAATAGTAGTTCGTCGGACAGAGGCTTTTTAATTTTGTCCTGAATGAGACGACCTAGGGGTCTTGCGCCATAAGATACATCATAGCCCTTCTCGGCTAGCCAGTTGCGAAGTCGCTCAGTAGCCTTAAATGTGATGTTTTTTGCAAAAAGCTTTTTGGATATTTCATCAAGAAATTTATCTACGATCATCAAAACGACGTCTCTTGGGAGTGGTCTAAACATTATGATTCCATCGAGCCTATTTCTAAATTCTGGCGAGAATAAATCCTTAATGGCCTTTAGCTCTCCCTCCTCGAAGGCAAGTGCTGGCCGACCAAAGCCGATACTTCCTTGAAGAAGATCTCTGGCGCCTGCGTTTGTTGTCATAATGATAATGGTGTTACGGAAGTCTGTTTTTCGTCCATTATTGTCCGTTAGGGTGCCGTGATCGAAAACCTGGAGCAGAATATTCTGCATATCAGGGTGTGCCTTTTCGATTTCATCGAGCAGAAGTACCGCGTGTGGTGACTTGTTCACTGCTTCCGTAAGAAGACCGCCTTGTTCAAATCCAACATATCCGGGGGGCGCGCCGATCAGGCGACTCACGGCGTGGCGTTCCATGTATTCCGACATGTCAAATCGAATGAACTCAATGCCGAGGACTTGTGATAGCTGTTTCGCCACCTCGGTCTTACCAACGCCTGTCGGACCACAAAACAGAAAACTACCGATCGGCTTGTCGCTATTGCCAAGTCCGGAACGCGACATCTTGATCATTTCAGTGACCGAATCAACAGCGGCATCCTGGCCAAAAACGACAGATTTTAGCTTTAAAGCAAGATCCTTCAACTCTTGTCGGGCCGCCGATGTTATTTTTTCGGCTGGAACTCGCGCCATTCGTGCGACAACTTTCTGAACATCCTCAATCGTTGCACGCTTAATTTTTGCTGACTGTTTTCCGTGACCTTTGAGTGCGAAGCTTGCGCCGACTTCGTCAACGACGTCTATGGCTTTATCTGGTAGCTTTTTATCGCGCAAGTATTTGACGGATAGATCGACCGCAGCTTTTAAAACCTCATCTGGGAACTTCGCGTGATGATGTTCCTCGTAGCGACTTCGTAGTCCCTTGAGGATTTTAACAGTATTTTCTGGGGAGGGCTCTTCTACGTCGATTTTTTGGAATCGACGGCTCAAGGCAGCGTCAGCTTCAAAGTGTTGGCGGAATTCTTTGAACGTTGTACTGCCAATGCATCGCACCTCACCACTGCTGAGGGCTGGTTTTAGAAGGTTGCTGGCGTCCATCGTGCCGCCGCTGACTTGGCCTGCGCCAATCACAGTGTGAATTTCGTCAATAAATAGTATGGCGTTTGGTTTTTTGCGGATGGCCTTGATGACGCCTTTTAAGCGTTGTTCGAAATCGCCGCGGAATTTTGTGCCCGCAAGCAAAGATCCCATATCTAGCGAGTATATCACCGCGTTCTTCATGGGAGCTGGGATGTCGCCTTGCTCGATTTTCCAGGCGATACCTTCTGCTATGGCTGTTTTTCCGACCCCCGGATCACCGACAAGTAGTGGGTTGTTTTTTCGTCGGCGACACAATACTTGCACGCAGCGTTCAATTTCATCTTCGCGCCCTACCAAAGGATCAATCTTTCCTTCTCTAGCGCGTTCGTTGAGATTCACGGCCCACTGCGCGAGGGGGTCTTTACTTGTCTCAGCTTGGGTTTCATTGTCTATGGGGGCGGCTCGTGTGGTTCGATTTTCGCTGTCGTCAATTTCGTCAGAGCTTGCAATTAGTTTGTCGTCTTCGCTACCAGCGTCTTCTGGTAGTTTTGACAGGCCATGTGACACGTAGTTGATGACATCAAATCTGGTTATGTTTTGCTGCTGCAGGATATAGACGGCAAAAGAGTCGCGCTCGCTAAACATGCTGATCAGAATGTTTTCGCCACGAATACGGTCTTTTCCCGCTGACCTGACATGCTGCGCTGCTCGCTGGATGACTCGTTGGAATCCAACAGTAGGCTGAGGCATCTGCCCAGGCCTCAGAATTCCACTTGGGATATGCTCTGAGAAGAAGTCTTCCAATTTCCCCCGTGTGACTTCAACGGAACCTCCGCAAGCACGAATAGCTTTTATGGCGGAATCGTTTTGAAGCAGCGCAAAAAGAATATGCTCAATGGTGACGTACTCGTGTCCTCTGCGGGCGGCTTCGCTGACAGCCAGGTTGAGACTGATTTCAAGATCATGACTAATCATTCTGTCTCCCTTCCGATTGAGCGTTACGACTCAATGCATGCTCTTCACACGTGCCAATTACTTATATCTTCTCCATAGTGCATTGTAGAGGGTGCTCATTTTCTCTCGCACACTCCATCACGAGCGACACCTTGGTTTCTGCAATTTCAAACGGGAAAATTCCGCACACTCCGACGCCCTTATGATGCACAGCAAGCATCACCTCGGTAGCGGCGTTACGATCTTTGCCGAAATAAGTTTCTAGAATCATGACGACGAAATCCATAGGGGTGAAATCGTCATTATGGAGAAGTACTTTGTAGAGTGACGGAGGTCGCGCCTCAACTTTACGTTCAGTGACAACGGCACCGCCGGTACCACGTTGGCTGTCGTCGTGATTACCTGCTGACATTAGGTTGATCAATTTACCCGGCATAAGCATCAACCATATTCTCTCACAAATGTGACGTTAGTCTTCATACGTCTCCTTATTAAATTCTATCGGAAAAGTCGGAGAATTCCTTCCCAATAGGGGAAAAGTTGTGTTTTTTTCGTGGGTTGTCAAGGCCAGTTTGGCTAATATGGCGTATTTATTTGGAATAATGAAGATCCTCAGGCGCATCCAAATAGTTGGCTGCCAGAATCTTGTCTCAGGTAGGGTTGTTCTCGGGTTCAATACGAATCACAACGCGCCTGTTTGCTGCTCTTGCTTGTTCAAGATCGGGACCTTGGAGTCCAATCGTTGGGCGCTTTGGTTGAGTGTGAGCGAAGGCCTGTACGCTCATTCGCGTTTCGTCGACGCCTCGATCAAGAAACATGCGCATAAGTGAGATTCCTCGTGCAGAGCTGAGTTCCCAGTTTGATGCAAATTTGGCACTTTTTATCGGGAGATCGTCGGTGTGACCTTCTATTTTTAGTTTATAGAGCTTGGGTGCAGACGCGATAACTTTCATGACTTGAGCGATGATTTCTGAAAATTGCTGATTGCCGTCGGCTGATCCTGTTGCAAACAAGAGTCCATCCTTAAATTCGACGGTGACTCCCGTTTGGTCTAATTTAACTTGCGCGTTTTTGTCGAGCTGAAGACGTTTAATTTCATTTTCAATGCGCTGACTAACGGCGGTCAAAGAGTCCTTTTTTGCCGTGAACTTGCTATTTTGAATGGCCTCGCGGAGCACATCAGCTTTTTGCTGGTTTACAGTCGAAAATGAAAGTTGAAGAATAAAAAAGCTAACCAATATCAGGCTCATATCTGAAAAGGACATCAGCCAGAGACCGTCGTGTTTTTTTCTTTGAAACTTTTTTTGTGGCCGAACTGGCAACGAAGAAACTTCGTTTTGGGCCTCTGTATTTGCCGTGGCGTCCTGAGTCATAAACTAGGAGGCTCCACGCGTGGCTTGTGGCATGTGTTTGGCCGCGTAGGTTTTTACGATGTCTTTCATATGTATACTAGACTTTTTACCTCGGATATTAAGAACGCCCTCTAGTACCATCATGTCTATTTCATTGATTTTCTCGGCCTCAATCTGAATCTTCTCTCCCCATGGTCCATAAAGGATCGTGCCAAGCATGAGCCCGTAAAGTGTTGTGATGAGCGCCATTGCCATTCCGCTTCCCAGCTTAGTTGGATCGCTCATATTTGAGAGCATCGCAATCAGACCCATCAGGGTTCCGATCATTCCCATACCAGGACATAGCTTTGACATGTTCTCAAACAGATTCGCTGCAAGAGCCATGTGGGTTTGCTTCGCGTTAATGCGTGCGAGAAGGTTGTGCCGGATCTCTTCGGTTTTGAAATCGTTTATAATCAGTGAAAATCCATCCCTTAGCAGGTCGTATCGGGTTTGGTCTCTTAGCGGGACGAGAGAACCAAGACCATCGGTTCGCACAATCTGGGAGGCGCGAGTGAGAGTAGCAATAATCTCAGCTTGATGTTGTGCGTGACGGCTAAAAATTGAAGAAATAAGTAGTTTTACGCCCATAATCAAGTCCTGAACGGTGTGCGATAACATCATAACCGAGGGTGGAGCCACGCCTAATAGCACCATGGCCGCTGGATCCCAGTATCCATGAAATTTGGCAGCGGGATGGGTTAGAGCATACCAAATAGCAAAAGCGATACCTGATAGACCCAGGAGCTGCGACATAAGGCACCTTTGCGCTGTGCGGGTGGAACGTTAGCTACTGTCATTATTTTACGGCTGACCGCAGGTATGAGTCATTGGGCAGAATTTGCAGGGTAGGCGTTACTTTGGCTCGAAAGGCTTCCCATCCGGCATCGAAACCCATTGCTCGGGACGTAGCTCGATAAGCTTCGCATCGTTTACGCGTCGGCCCATCGTATACTTTTCAGCATTTATTTCGCGTTTTCTACACTTTTCAATTTTGTACATGCGTGAGTAAAATGTGACAATTTTGCCATCCACACCCTTGCAAGCCTCGTCGATTGGAATGATGTCGACGCCAGCGCTACCGTCTAGAAGTTTGCTAAATTCCTTATCAACAATCGATGTGATATCGCGTCCCTGTCTAATACCGTAGAACTCTCGGGCTGTGAGTGCGAGAATTTCGGTGGTTTTTATTCCTTGTGCTTTTCGATGGCTCAGCAATGTTTCATAGTCTGGTACTAATTTACGAACGCAGTTTTCTACGAAGTAGATATCTGTATATGAGAACGTCACGTACTTCTTGCTGAAAAACGTACAAGGTCGGTCTTTTGTGCTAACGTGTTCCCAAGTGTCACCGACTGGAAGCGCGGCCACGTCCGTAGCATCAACTTCAACGGTTTTGACGCCCTGTCGAGAGAACTTGAATATTTCGTCCTGGTTTGAGACTAGGTGACGAGTGCAGTTCCTGATTTTATAGAGTTCTCCGTATACCGAAACAAGACTATTCTTGTATTTGGCACAGACGGCTTGAATTTCTCTTGGTGTAAATTGTTTTGGAGGTGGTGGATCTGGCTCTTTTGGGACTTTGATGATGTTGTCATCATCTTCGGCCACCCCAGCGTTAGCTCCAACGGTCATTGGTTGCTGCTCGGGTGAGGGCTCGATGATCCCGCTGTAATCAACCGGCATAACCTCATCTTGAGCCAAGATTTCGTCAGACATGGACACCCCGGAAAAAACAAGGGCAAGTACCGTTAGACGGCTTAAAGTCGCCGCTAATGTTAACCCGGGAGAATTTAATAGCTCAAGTTTCACGTCAGACCTCTAGGAGCACATTCCTTGGGGTTCGTTCGGCAGAATTTCCTCGAACTTTTGTGTTTTTTTCAAATGAGCCCGACCTTTGGCTCTAAGAGTTCATAATTATTGCGAATTCATAAAGCATTTTTTTAATTACCAGTCGCTCTTACGGTACTCTTTGGCGGGCTGGGCAGTCAAAAAACCCCGATTTGCCTATATGGCTCCTCGGGGTGTTATAGGTGGGATGTAACCTAAAGTTTGAACTAAACTATTTAGCGGCCAAATGTTTTGAGGTTTTTTTACCCTTCTTATGTTTGGCAACGTGTTTGGAATGCTTGCCTAGCTTATGTTGCTTTTGGTTCAGTTTGCTAAAATTCGCTTTTTTATGTTTCGACTTAGCAGCGATTTTTGGGTGTTTCTTATGCTTTGCGGCAGCTAATTTTTTGCTATGTTTTTTACCCTTAGCGACCGATTGTTTTTTAGATTTGTTAATGACCTCTAATTTTTTTGAATGAGGTCGTCTCGTCTTTTGAGCGAAGACCGGTAAATGTGATGCTGATTCGTTGTGGCTTACGCCAGAAGATCTGTGGGATCTAGTCGGTGTGGGATCTGTTTCAGCAGCTCGGTAGACTCCAAACCCAAGCCCAGCCATTAGAGACAGCACAGAGGCCCCTATGATGGACTTTTTGAGCCAATTGGATTTCTTCACGTTGAGTTTAGTTTTTGAGAAGGTGGTATTAGACATGTCTCACTCCATTTCCGCGTTATTGCAACATCGACAGCAGTCGTTCAGCATCGGGGCGCACACACACTCCTTCTTGGGGGTGCAAGGTGGGTGCCAATAAATTCATGGAGTCGTTCAGGGGGCTTAGCTGACTTTAACGCGATATGGAGTGTCGGTTTGTTTGACAGTGTGACTCAATTCTTCCTCCAGCGGGTGTCTCGCTAATTAAGCTATGAGCTTGAGACATTATTCTAGGTAGGACAAAGCCATTAAAAACAAAGGGCTCACCGTTGATTCCAGTGAGCCCTGATTTGATCAGCAATTATAGTAACGGTTAATCGATCGGCTCGATGCTGAACATGCTGTTGCCTTGGAACGATTTTCCGTCCCAGATAGTTTGTTGTGGAGTCCCTTGACTGCCTTGGTTCGATGAGGGAGGTCTTCCTCCAATGTCGATTCCAATGTCAATGCTACTGCTTCCAGATCCACCGCCGCTGCTCTGAGGTGGTGTGCTACCTTGGTTTGGTTTTGTGCCGTTGCCGATATCGACGCCGATGTCGATGCTACTATCATTATTGCTTGGGCCTGTACCACCAGTACCGCCGCTGGGACCGCCGCTAGGACCGCCGCTAGGACCGCCGCTAGGACCAGATGGTGAGCCAGACTGAGGCGTTGGCTGAGGAATAGGCGTCATTTGCGGGTCGGGGTTTGGTGTCGGCGTGGGGGTCGATGTGGCCTGCATTTTTATGTTACCAGTCGTGACCATGCCTTTTGAAACGTTTAAATTCGTACTTCCGTTGTAGGTGACCGATCCGATGACTGATTTCACGGCGATGTCTACGGATCCGGGAGCTAAATCAGTGACTGTGGTAACGCCTTGACCAGAGACCAAAGACAGAGTGCGTACGACTGGATCCTCTAAACCAGAGATTGTCACTGCCGCCGAGCTAACCGACGAAGGAAATCCTGAGATGACTAATTTGAGACTTCCAGTCGAAAATACGTTGATAAAGTCATCGCCACCACTGTTTGGGGAGTCGGGTTTAACCTTGCTGCTTGGCGGCTGAACTTCTATGTTCCGATTCGAGCGTTCACAAGCGGCAAAGAGTCCCATCGCAATCAGTAGTGCCGGCAAACGAACCATTACAGTCCTCCTAGAAGCTTTCGAGTTTTGCTTTAATGCCCGTCTCATTATAGCAAGATATGCACCAAATATGTTTATCATTAAATTCAGGGGGTTATCTAGATCAGACCTGTAACTTACTTTGACACTGTCTCAATAGTTTTCGAGCTTTAAGCTAAACCCCCGTTTTGATATGGTTGAGCGTTTAAGAAGCTTGTTATTTCAGAGGCATAGCAAAAGGTACCCGTTCCGGGGTGTGTGACGGCTCGAGGATCAGTACTGTTTGGTCTATGCGCTGAGTTTAAACGTTAGATTGACGGAAGTGATGACGATAATACCTGACATAAAAAAAATGAGTGCAATCGATGAGCTTCTTCGGACGCGCGTTCTGATGCTAGATGGTGGCATGGGCACCATGATTCAACGCTACCATTTGTCTGAGAGTGACTTCCGCGGTGAACGATTCAAAGAGCATCCTTTAGATCTTAAGGGCAACAATGACTTACTTGTTCTGACTAAGCCGGAAATCATTAAGGCCATTCACTTGGAATATCTTCGTGCTGGGTCCGACATTATTGAAACGAATACATTCAATGCCACATCGATAGCCCAGGCGGACTACAAGCTTCAATCGATCGCCACAGAAATCAATATACACGCAGCTAGAATAGCAAAAGAGGCTTGCCTGCAAGTTGAGGCGGAATCTCCAGGTAGACGTTGCTTTGTGGCTGGTGCGATTGGACCGACGAACAAGACGGCCTCTTTATCCCCAGACGTGAATAATCCTGGCTTTCGCGCGGTTCACTTTGATGAGTTGGTTACGGCATATCTGGAGCAAATCGAAGGCCTGGTAGACGGCGGCGCTGACCTTCTTTTGGCGGAAACCGTCTTTGACACTTTAAATCTCAAGGCCGCTATTTTTGCCTTGGAAAAGTTCTTTGACCTCAGAAAAAAACGCTGGCCAGTTATGCTTTCTGTCACGATCACCGACGCATCGGGGCGAACACTTTCGGGTCAAACGGTGGAGGCATTCTGGTATTCCATCCGTCACGCAAAACCACTGAGTGTTGGAATAAACTGTGCGCTTGGTGCAGAAGACATGCGGCCATATCTTGAAGAGCTGTCGTCACTCGCAGATTGCTACGTGAGCTGTTATCCGAATGCTGGTTTGCCCAATCCCCTAAGTCCAACCGGTTATGATGAAAAGCCTGCCGATATGGCCGCGATTATGGGTGATTACGCTCAAGTCGGTTTTTTTAATATTGCAGGTGGCTGTTGCGGGACAACCCCCGATCACATTCGAGCGATTGCTGAGGCATTAAAAGGCGTCAAACCTCGGGTGCCCGCCAAGGTGATTTCCGCCACGAGAGTGAGTGGTCTTGAGGGATTCAAGATGACTGAGCTCAGGTCGCCATTTGTTATTATCGGTGAACGAACCAATGTAACTGGCTCACCTAAATTCGCCGCATTGATCAAAGATGGAAATTTTGAGGATGCGATCACGGTTGCTAGACAACAGGTTGAGAACGGCGCAAATATTATTGATATCAATTTTGATGAGGGGATGATTGATAGCGAAGCCAGTATGGTTCGTTTTTTGAATCTGATCGCGAGTGAGCCTGATATCGCTCGCGTCCCTGTCATGATTGACAGCTCGAAATGGTCAGTCATCGAAGCAGGACTAAAGTGTGTTCAAGGTAAGCCCATTGTGAACTCAATTTCACTGAAAGAAGGCGAAGAAGCATTCGTTAGACAGGCGCGACTTTGCCTAGAATACGGCGCAGCAGTGGTCGTCATGGCGTTTGACGAGCAGGGACAGGCAGCAACAAAGGCGGACAAGGTCAGGATATGTCGGCGGGCGTATGATATTCTGACAACCAAAGTTGGTATGTTACCCGAAGACATTATATTCGACCCGAATGTGCTAACTGTCGGTACAGGGATCGATGAACATAACAATTATGCCGTCGATTTTATTGAGGCTATTCGGGAGATCAAGCAAGTCTGCCCTGGTGTCAGGACTTCCGGTGGTATTTCAAACGTTAGTTTTTCGTTTAGGGGTAATAATCGTGTGCGTGAAGCGATGCACGCAGCGTTCTTATACCATGCCATCAATGCCGGTCTAGATATGGGTATTGTCAATGCGGGCATGCTAGACGTTTATGAGGAAATTGACCCTGAGCTTTTGAGTTATGTGGAAGACGTGCTTTTGAACCGAAGGCCTGATGCAACAGATCGCCTGATAAGTTTTGGCGAGCGGTTTAAGGGAGAGGGGAAATCTCAAAAGCGCGACACAAACGAATGGCGTCGCGGTGATTTCAGATCCAGAATCGTTCACTCGCTCGTCAATGGCATCACTGAGTTTATTGATACTGATACTGAGGAGGCCTTGCGTGACCTGAAGAGGCCTCTCGACGTGATCGAAGGACCTTTGATGGATGGCATGAAGGTCGTTGGGGAACTTTTCGGTGCAGGTAAGATGTTTTTGCCGCAGGTGGTTAAGTCTGCACGCGTGATGAAAAAAGCCGTTGCTTGGCTTGAGCCGTATATGGAGCAAGAAAAACTTGCTGCAAAATCTAATGTGGCCTCAAATCAGTGTAAATTTCTCATCGCTACAGTTAAGGGTGATGTTCACGATATCGGGAAAAATATTGTGGGAGTCGTGCTTGCGTGTAACAACTATCAGGTGCATGACATGGGTGTGATGGTTCGCTGTGAGGATATACTCGAGAAGGCAAAAGATATTGGGGCGGATATGATTGGGCTTTCGGGTCTGATTACTCCGTCATTGGATGAGATGATTCATGTAGCCAAAGAAATGGAGCGACTTGATTTTAAAGTTCCGTTGCTCATCGGTGGTGCTACGACCAGTCGCGCTCACACAGCCATAAAAATTGCGCCTTGCTACAGCGGTCCTGTCGTTCATGTCGGTGATGCGTCATTGGTCGTTAACGTTTGTTCGGCATTGACCAGCCCGAGTCAAAAAGTTGACTTTATTAAGTCACATCAAAATAGCCAGGATGAAATGCGTCAGCGTTGGCGTGAGTCCCAGAGCAAAGCAACCTTCGTGTCATATGATGCAGCTGTTCGAGCTAAATTTTCGCCCAACTGGAAAGAAGTTCGCATTGACCAGCCTGCGCGAAAGGGCGTTTTTGTTTACGATGACCTTAGTGTTGATGATGTTCTGCCCTTCATAGACTGGTCTCCATTTTTTTGGACTTGGGGTATCCAAGGTGTTTATCCGAAGATTTTTGAGAGCAAAAAGTTCGGGCAGGAGGCGAAAAAACTCTTTGCAGATGCCCAGAACATGCTGGAAAAAATTTCAAAGGATCGTTCGTTCAAGCCAAGGGCGGTCGTTGGCATTTGGCCTGCTAATGCCGACGGTGATGATGTGATTCTTTATAAAGACGAGTCGCGAGAAAAGCTTCTGTCGAAGTTATGTTTTCTGAGACAGCAGCGTGAGAAATCTGAGGCGGGAGACTATCTGTGTTTGGCTGACTATGTTGCGCCAAGAGATTCTGGACGAGCGGACTGGGTCGGCGCGTTTGTCGTTACCGCTGGATCCGGAGTTGACGATCTAGCCAAGCGGTATGAGCATGAGCACGACGACTACTCGGCAATCCTTGTGAAGGCGCTTGGGGACCGAATAGCCGAAGCGTTGGCTGAAAAGATGCACAAAGTGATACGTGATAATTGGGGTTACGAGGATCCGTCAAAGCCGGTGAGTATTGATGAACTCATCCGCGAAAACTATCGAGGTATCCGTCCTGCACCTGGTTATCCAGCTTGTCCTGATCACACGGAGAAGTCAAAAATTTGGGAGCTTCTCGAGGCAGAGAAGCATACGGGTGTCAGTCTGACCGAGAGTTACGCAATGAGTCCCGGCAGTTCGGTGAGCGGATTATATTTTGCACACCCTGAGGCCAAATATTTTCGGGTTGGGGATATAAAAAGAGATCAGCTTGAGGTTTATGCTGCTAGAAAGGGGCTTCCGATCGAAACTATCGCGAAATGGCTTGCTCCCCATCTTTCAGACTCGTTATGATGTAAGTCTTAAATTTAACCATGGGAGTGTCTTCAATGAGATTCGCAGTTCTTGCTTTATTTGTTTACGCCGGTGTCTCAGCGTCTTTGGCAAACTCAGCTGAAGATCGTTCTATTTGGTTGCAAGCCGGACAGTGTGTGGTTGTCGGTGGGCAGCAAGTTTGCGCACAGAAAGCACCTGAAGGCACCCCTGCTGCTGGATGCCCTACGACCCCGACCTTGCCCAATAAGCTTACTCACATGTGTAAAAACGGTATTAAACACGAGTCTGACCCGAATTTAAAAGGCTGGGCTCATGTGATTGTCACCAGATCACCAGATGGAAAAAAATTATCTGAGGAGGTTGAAAAAACCTATGGCCCACTCGGTAAGAAGGAATGTATGACCGATGTGGAGAAGGCTAAACTCGGAAACTGATACTTAGCGATCACGATGCCACGCCCCCCCGTGGAGCCCTTTAGTTGAGGGCTCCACGGGGGTTTTTTTGTCTAGACCTTTGACACTGTCCAGATTGTGCCGCAGCCCGACATTTCCACCTATCTGCAATGCCATGAAATCATTATTAAAATTATAAAAAAATAGGGTCTTAGGCTTGGCCTGATTGTTGCTCAATCTAGGGGCGTATTGCTTGAATTTGTACGATTGAAGCCGAGGTTGCCGTGACTGGGATTAGACAACATCCGCAAAAAGCGTTTCATGTAAGGCCGGCAGTCGCAGTTTTTTTCGTGTTTTTGACGACCGCGTGCGGTACTGGCCAGATTCAGACCAATAAGCCCATAGGGCAGGGAAGTGAGTCGCGCATTCGGGCAAATGTTGTCGATCTTGGCAATGGGTTTGTTCAAGTTACGGCTCAGCCAACAAGACAAATTAGCGGCGGTTCATTTGTATATTGTTTGTCTAGTTTGGATACCTGCCGCAGTAATCTGCAAGAGCAGCAAAAACTGCAGCTAGTTGATGGATCTTCTACACCGATGGGTGTTGCGACTGTAGCCGTACACAAAATTCCCCAGACCATTAGTAAAGATCAAGTTCAAGTCGTCTCACTGTCAGCGATTGACTTCAGTTCAAAGAATCCAATTTGGCTTGCCGTGAAACTCGACGGCTCGGTCGTCGAAGAAGAGCGTACGAGTGATCAGGCCGCCATTAGCTCTGAGCCTCTAAATCCAGCCATCGACAGGTTTGAATATGATCGCACTTCGATCGAGCGTGCTGCGCAGAAATTAACGGGCGTTGATTTCGACTATAAATTTGGTCAGGCAAACCTCCACGCAACGGCTCCAAAGATTAGAGCTAAGATCACAAATACAAGTTTGACTGCCATGAAGTCGAAACTAGGTGTGGTTTTGGGTGGATACGCCTTAACAGACTCATCGAAGTATGTCGTGAGTCTCACGGCCGTTACATTGGATGACCAAGGTATATTAACCCTGGCGGGTGAAAATTTGCAGCCGGCGACCGTCTACAAAATGCGACTACACTTCTTTGATCGTAGTGATCGCACTCAAGCAACAGCAAGATATATGGGGTCGACGAGTCGTACCTATAATTTCGTGACCGATGGGGTCGGAGACTCTTTGACTCGGTTGCGTGCAAGGATTGTGATGCGCGGTTTGGCTGAGGAGAGTGATTGGGATTTGAATCGGTATGACCGGAATAAAAATTACAATCACGGAGCTGGTGGTTGGTGTCATGTGTTTTATAACTGGGTTATCACGCCATATCTGAAGACAAGATCTGGCTCTGTGAATACTCACTATAGTCAGTCTTATTGGTCGGGACTAGGTGCTGTCATGAATGGCTCGACATTGGTTGAGAAGAGCAAGACGGAAGCTATAATGGGGGATTACTTCCGAGTTGGTAGTCACGCAGCCATGATACTGGCCTATGATACAGCTAAGAAGCAGTTTGCGACACTCGAAGGCAACTTTAACAACAGTGTTGAGTTTTACCAAAGATCTCCCGGCGGTTTAAGCTGGGTCGGTCATATAAATTCTCAAATGCTCAAAGACTCTGCCGTACAAGATTTGCCTTAGTCCCTGAACCACATGCTCCGTTGACTGCGCGTCAACGGAACTGATTGATTCATTCTGCTACATGCCGGTTAACGTTTTCTTTAGAAAATTTTAAATAAAAAAAATGTAATAGAATCCATCCTGGTCGCTCTGGACACAGTTGGATTTTGTTTGTACTAAAGCGCTGAAAACGTGGCTTCGTCTGCCGATCACACGAAACGGCACTACGACGTCTGACAAACAATCACCCTGAAAAGGAGATTTTCATGAACGAGGTGCTAAGAGATTTGCCCATAACGTTACGCGTGGCAGAGAACAAAGATGAGTTCAATATTGTGGGTGATAGTGAACCGATGCGGAGGTTGAAGAAGATCATTAGACGAGTTGCCGAAAGCAAAGCAGATACAGTTCTGGTACACGGCGAGAGTGGGGCGGGTAAGGAATTAGCTGCTCGAGCCATTCATGAGTGGTCGAATCGGAGTAGCTGTCCGTTTGTCGAGGTGAACTGTGCCAGTATTCCAGAGGCTTTGCTCGAAAGTGAGCTTTTTGGTCACGAGCGAGGTGCGTTTACAGATGCTAAGGAGCGCAAATTAGGACTTTTTGAGGTTGCCGGCGGTGGCACAGTTTTTTTGGATGAGATTGGAGAGATGCCAGCAAAGCTGCAAGCCAAGCTTTTGAGGGTCCTTGAGTATCGCCGCTTTAGACGCGTGGGTGGAACCAGGGATATTGACTTTCAAGGCCGGATTGTTGCCGCCACCAATCGCAATCTTGAAAACGAAGTGATCAACGGCAACTTTCGCGCGGATCTATACTACAGACTCAATGTCGTGCCGATTGTTGTGCCGCCGCTAAGAGAAAGACGCCCCGATATCCCGCAGCTCGTTGATTATTTGCTATCACGGATTTCAGCTGCGTTGGGTGTGAATAAACCAATTGTGGACGAGGCTGCATTGGCAGAGCTCCAAAATCACAGCTGGCCCGGTAATGTTCGAGAGCTCAAAAATACGCTTCAAAGGAGTATTATTTTCAACCAGCCAAAAATCATCTCCTCTGACGTTCTGGAGATCGACTACGCAGACCACCTGGCTGCTGGCCAAATAACCAATAGTGAGGCACCTAGGCCTGCTCTTAAGCTTGACTCCTTGTCAGACGGGTTTCCAACAGCAGCCTCAGATTTTATCTTGCCGCTGGGTGGTATTGATTTGGAGGATCTAGAAAAGAGGCTTTTAAAAGAGGCTTTGGAACGCGCCAGATTTAATCAAACAAAAGCAGCAAGGCTTCTGCACGTGACTCGACACACGTTAAGATACCGTCTTGAAAAGTTTGGACTGCTCGAAGGCGCCGTTTCGTAGGTCGTTTATATGATGTTTCGAGATCGCATCGATGCAGGAGAGCAGCTCGGGGATAGACTCCGAGAGCGGCTTAGTGATTTTTGTATGACCGGTGACTCAAAGCCACTGGATGCAGTTGTGTTAGGCTTACCTCGCGGCGGCGTCCCAGTGGCTAGGCAAGTGGCTAAGAAATTAGGGTTACCACTCGATATATTGGTCGTTAGAAAAATCGGGATGCCAGGTCATGAAGAACTGGCTCTCGGAGCCGTGGCGAGTGCTGGAGCAGAGTATATTAATCAAGACTTAATTGATCGGATGCGAGTTGATGCGGCAACGATGCAGCGTCTGAGATCAAAGAAAAAATCAGAAGTTGATCAGCGCGAAGGCATGTTTATGATGGGTCGCGAGCATGCTGATCTGGCCAACAAGTGTGTCATCTTGGTGGATGATGGTTTGGCTACTGGCGCCAGCATGAAAGCGGCCGTTCAAGCCGTTAGGTCTAAACATCCTGCGAGAGTTGTCATTGCTGTCCCTGTAGGCCCAACAGAGGCTGTCAACGAATTAAGATCGGTCGCAGATTTTGTTGTTTGTTTAACGCAACCTGAGTTTTTTTATGGGGTGGGTGGATCCTATCACGTCTTTGCGCAGACGTCAGATGAGGAAGTTGCTTCAATTCTCACCGCCTCTAGTGTGGGCGTTAGTATGCAGTGATTCAAAGGGGATATTCCCCATCATCTTAGATTTATTTTTTTTCGATTCTTACGCACTTTTCTGTGCACACATTGTTTAGGCTGCTGTGTTCGCCGATGCTCACGGTGCCCTCTGGACATATGCACGCGTCACGCTCAGCATAGGTATCCGCAATCCTTCCCAAATCACCGCCGATGGTTGCCTGCGTCAAACTTGACGCTAAGGGAGCTGAGAGTTTGAATAAATCAGTGTTTATTTTTGAGCAGTAGCTAATTCCGGAGCTTGAAGTTCCCATTCCGGTAAGTAACTCATCTGCAAAGCAACGCCCATTTCGCGATATGTGCTTTTCCTCGGCCTTAATTGATAAAATTTTGTTACTGCTTAGCGGGCAGCAAGTCATATCCCCGTTAGATCCGTCGTCAACTATGACAACGACCTGGTTAGCCCCACACTTAGTGCCGAAGCTCTGCTTGCCGGTCGTCGTTAGGTTTAGGCAGCCTTTATAGTCCGGTAGCGTATTAATCACGCCGCTGTCGTCAATAATAAGTCCACTGTTATCATCGGGTTTCTTTTCATCATTGTTTGGGGGTTGATTTTGAGATTTCTTAGGGGTGGTGCGCGCACCTAGGCCGGAGTCTCCGGAAAATTCATTTGAACTGCAAGAGAGCCCTAGGAAGCATAAGAACGTGATGGCGCTGAAAAGCCGGATGGTCATAGACGAACCCCCAAGCTTAGATTAACGGTCGAAGTCTGGTCAAGCGTGAGTCGTTTCTAGATATTCCAATAATATTGGTTATTTATAATATAGAATGTTGGGCTGATGTGACTGCAATGTAGTTGAAAAGCGAAAAGGGTGGTGGTCTCCATTGTCAACCGAAGTTGACACTTATGACCGCCACCCTCTGCTACCTGAGCGCACGTTAGGATTTCCCTAGTACGCCTTTGGGGTCGACTCTCCTACTGGTAACGCATTCCCAAATTTAGCGTGGCAATTAAGTCGTCTCCGAACATGCCCACCAAGCTCATCTGGTTGACGCCCACCCATAGCACCTCACAAAGCTAGCTCTTGAGGTACCGTCGCGCAGATGGTCCGTAACCTACGGGCCACCTTACCCCTGAGATCCTCGAGTCCCCCAAAATAACCTATTTGGGTACCCTTATCCGATCTCACCCGCCCCAGATATAGATCCGTCTACGAATTCGCATGCCTTTTCAGGGGCTACTTGCCGTCTTCGGTTGTCTTGCCCAAAGGAAACCGAGCAAAACATCTACAACTGGTTCCGTGCTTTCCCATCACTCCCTCTCAACATGTCATCTATCCATCCCGTAAAAAGTCCAATCGATGCTTGTGTTTAGTTCTTCTCGATCAGTACTGCCTTCGCCCCGTTGGTGTGAGCTCGGCACTTTTTGTTAGTCCCACCCTCGTCTGCAGAGGGTGGGATTAAGGGACTTCACAGTTCGCTCTCGCTATGACCTGCTAAGTCGTCCCTGTCCCAAAGTCAGATCTCTTCAGGACTGTTTGCAGCCGGCTTCTGATAATACAGTCTCCCGCACTATCAGCGGCCTTAACTACGGTAGCTACTAAACAACTCTACCGATGGATCTCTCATCCACTGGAGTTTTGGTAAGCATCGCTGCTTCCCAACACACTAAACCATAGTGCATGTGTCGTGCCAAAGGCCTCCTATGAGCGGATTAACTTTAAAATCACGATCATTTCACGGGTTTGCTTGTACCGAGTTTGATTTCGTGATCGAGGTGATCTGCTGTGTCAAATGCCACAGGTTGATTTTTGTGAAGCTTGTGGAGAAAACCTTTCGATCTGCTTTGGTCGATTGGTTTAGTTCCAAACATTCGCATTAACAAGATTATTAAATGAAAGTCCAGATTGGCACTTAAATTGCTTTAATGGGAGTCGTGCGATTGTGAAATGCACGTTGCTATTAACTTGGTGTCACGCCAAACGAAGGAGATTTAAGTTATGCGTAATGAATTGGTTAGCCTGGGATCATCACTATTTCCGCGTCTTTCTAGCAGAGGCATGGGGCTGGGACGAGATTTTTTTCGAGATTATGAGCGAGCAATTGATTCAGCGCTCAGAGCGCCTTTTTTAACCGAGGACGAGGAACTAATGCTATCACCTCGAGTTGACGTCGCCGAAACTGACAAAAGTATCGAAGTCTCAGCCGATCTTCCGGGTGTAGACGAGAAAGATATCAAGGTAGAGATTCGCAACGGGGTTCTTTGGCTGTCTGGTGAAAAGCGCTGCGCAAGTAAGGAGGAGTCAAAGAACATGTACCGGAGCGAACGATACTTCGGTTCGTTTGAGCGCGGCATTAGTTTGCCCTGTGATGTGGAGAAGGGGAAGGTGGACGCATCCTACAAGGATGGTGTCTTAAAAGTCACCCTCCCAAAGACACCTGCCGCGCGCGAGGAAGTCACCCAGATCAAGGTAAAACACTGATTAGCTGGCAACACTAGAATGGTTCTAGTGCGGTTCCAATATCGCATTTTGCGCGACGCGGCGTGTCTCGCCGATGGGATGGTTTAAGCCCTCCCCAGCCACAAGTGGCCGGGGAGGGTTTGATAATTGTGCAGATAGGCGCTTTAAGAATGATCGAATCCTACGCACCGCTCCTGCATGTATTAATTTCGACAACAGCGCGCTTGGGGTCTGTGTGTAAAATGCCTGGCATTAGTTGAAAAGTTACTGTCGCACCCTTCGGTAAATCAAGAAACGTTTTGCCAGCTGTTTGCTGGCGACTCGGTAACATTACATGACGCTCAAATATCAACTGTCCTGATACGGACGCTTTGACAATAATTAAGTTGCTTTGGCTCGAGAGATTTCCAAAGTATACAGGCACAGATTGATTGTTTGCTGAAATAATCTCGCGACCATTCACATTGAAGTCGCCTTTTGGTATGCAAGCGTAGACATCATTGAAGTCCATGTCGACTCCAGTCTCAAATCCTACTCCAACTTTGGCAGCATGAGTCGGATTCGGTTCCGGCTGAGATGGTGGCTGGGTCGGATTATCGACGTATGTAGGCGGTTGCTGCGGTAGCTTCAAGCACGTTCCAGATTGCAAATTAATGACCTCTTTTACTGTGCTGTCGGAGTTAAACCTCGTCCAGTTGATCTTATAGTCTTGTCCCGAGTAATTCTTACAGGTTGAATCGATCTCCTCCTGCTTCATCCTGCATTCGTCCTGGGTTGAGGAGAAAGATCCCGCAGTGGACCCGAAATAGCGACCGCATCCGCCCTTTTCATTTTGGACAATCTTGAACACCACATAGTGGCCGGAGCCATAATCGCCACGACCATCCAGGATTGTCACGAAAGTTTCAGAGTTTAGATTGTTGCTCCAGACGACTTTGCTGCCATATGGGCCTGATACGCTCACTAGGCCTGCGTCACGACCATCTAATTTAGCTTGTCCAACAAGTTTGCCATCTATTGCAGCAGAGATTACGCCGGGCATGAATCTGCCGTTAGCATCGTTAATGTGTACCTTATTGAGTTCGGTGACCGGTGGTTGCTCAGGTTTCGGTTGCTCTGGCTGCGTAGTCGGTACGTCTGGCACATCTATGAAGGTTTTAACCTTGAATGTCACGTAATGACCACGACCGTCGTAGTCGCCTTTTCCATCTAAAATCGTCTCGAACGTTTGGCTGTCAACGCTATTCGACCAGGTCACTTTTGCGCCCAGTTTTCCCTTTACATCACCGATTCTGGCGTCCTGACCATTGACTTCAAACTTGGCAACGACCTGACCGTCAATTGTAGCCGAGATGACTCCTGCTACAAAATTACCGTTGTCATCACTAATGTGGACCTTGTTTGTCTCACTAATTTCTTGCGGTGCTACGGTAGGATCAATCAATCTCTGCCCCATCCGCATTCTAATTAATGCTATGTCGCTGGAGTTAATCGATCCGCTACCGTTTATGTCCATTCGCGGATTTGTGCTGACAGGCATTCCTAGGCTCATTGACTGGAAGTCGATAGTGTCGACTATCCCATTACCGCTTACGTCGCCCTCAAGAAGTCTGAATTTTATAATGCGCGTCGCAACTCCATCTAATGTGGCGTTAGCTTTATTGATAGAGATCTTTACCTTGTAAACACCCATTCTTGGTGCAGGGGGATTAAACGGTACGGCCGTAAGCGACGTCATCTGCCCTGTTTTCGGGTCTCTAATAGCAATCCTTGGCAGTTTGGCAAGATCGCTCGACATAATTTGATTTTCGCCGCTTTGATTGATAAGTGATACAGAAACTGTTCCCGACAGTACGTGATTACCCAGTCCGGCAAGTACCAACTGATTGAGATTGGTCCAAGGCAGGATCTGAGGGCAGCTGACGGGCGCGATCCTGTGGCCAACAGGCAAAAGGTCCTGTCCGAGTGCATTTTGGAACTGGAAAGTCCAAGGCATGGAGCGGATGCCGACTGCAAATATGTCGCCCGGGTTTGCGGTAAATGGGTCTCCATAAAAGTTAGACAACAGTTTTGATACGTCGGGATTGGTAGTATTGAATAGATCCAGGTCAGCCTGATCAACGGTGCCGTCGCCGTTTAGATCAGCTTTCAAAAGAGCAATCGTATGGGCTGGGGTTGCGCCGACTGATATGGGCTTATCTTTGTTCCTCTCAATAAAGGACTTATCGACTTCATTCACCGAGTAGGAGTCATCGACATCTCCTGGTCGAACCTGGATCTCCATCTGGATTTTTCCAGGGTTCACAAGTAATCGGTAGGAGCCTGGCGAAAGTTTTTCGCCGGTATTTGCAATCAATGCGAGTCTCGTTTGAGACGTAACAAAATCCGTGACGTAGTTAGGTCTGAATTTTAGAGGCATTGATTCACCGGAACCATTAGATGTAACTCGTTGTAACGAAATCGTGATACCCAACAAACCTAAACCCCCCGACCCCCAGATCTGATTGAACAGCGGGCTTGGGGTGTATCTCAATGGGGTTGCTACCACTAACTGATCTATTCCGGACCACGGCGCATTGACCGGTGACAGACCGCCTTTGGAGCTCAGTATCCTAAATCCAGCACCCATGGCGGCACTCTGCCCAGTTTTTATGAGGCCTTCTTCAAAGGCCTTACTCCAAGACGAGCTACCAAGGTATACCTCCAGTAGGCCGCCTTTTGAGGCTAACGGTTTTACCATCTGAGCAACGGGAGTGCTGATGATGGGAGCATCTTCACACCGGCTTGCGGGCATTTTTAGTGCTGGTGGTAACATCGGCCCGCCGGAGAATGCTGAGGAGCCTGCTAGATTTAAATCAGTTTCCTCATTTGGGCCGGTTTCAGGTGCCTTTGTGGTATTGATTCCACAGGCGGCTGTGAGCAAAGACGCTACTACGGTAATCCAGATCATAATCCCTGCTACTTTTGTATTCTGACTCATGAGTTAGACCTCCTCCGCGTTTAAAACGACACCAGAGCGACCGAATTAACAGAGAAGGCGTTCGGCAAGAGGTGACTTTGATATGAGGGGAAAATTATATATCTTATTTTTTCTCGTAGAATCGGGATGTTAAGGGAGTGGTGGTGTTCATAATACAGGGTCGATGAGAATACTCGCACAGGAGGCTAAGGCTTCGTCCTAACAGAAAAAAGACGGGGCTTTGAGCGCCTCGCCTTTTTGGGGTTAGCTTTTAGCGTTTGCTACCGCTTGTGACGCTCAGCCCTTAGAGCCTCAAACTCCTCTTTGTCGAGCATCTTGTCGTTGTTTTTGTCAAACTTGGCGACAATTTGGTCCCAGGTCTGAGGCTGGGGTTTTAGTCTTTCATCGTTATCTCTATCCTTAAATACCCACCGGCCCTTGAATCCGAGGCCGCGGTCCCTAAGCTGAGAAATGCGTGGTGCGTAATAGACTAAGAATGACTCTAATTCTTCCTCATCCATCGATGCATCAGCGCCAGCAAATTCCTCAAAGTCAGATTTGAGGCGTGTTTCCATCTTTGTCTTGATGGCTTCATCGGGGGTGACCTTAAGCCTATGCTTGTGCACGTCTCTTAACTTGTCTGCACCCGCTTTAAACTCATCCCAGGTTAATGATCCTGACTTATCTGTATCGGCAAGCTTCATGGCGCGTGATGCCATGCGGCTGGTGCGTCCTTCTTGTAGATCTCCAGCAACTGAAGCTGTCACCTTGACTTTGGCTACTTCGGCAGGCTGAGCTGCAGCATCAGTTAAGTCCATAATGTAAGCATCATCGTCTGATGTGTCGTTTGAGTCTGTTGAGGTTGTGTTATCAGCAACAGGCTTGATGGGCTTGAGGCGTCTGTTGGAGTCCTCTGCTCCAGTGCAAGCTACAAATGTAAATGCGAGGCCTATGGCCAGGGACTTGGAACAGCTCATTATCACCCCCTTGTTTAGCCGCTAACCAACGTGGAAGCATCGGAATTATGACGCTAAAATTGAGGGTTCACTGTTAGTTGATTAATAACAGTAATTTAGAGGTTTGGTTTAGGCAATTTAATAGACCAAGGCACGAGTCATCTCGTTAGACATTTGGGCATAAGATTCATCGAAACCCATTCCAGGCTTTACAAGCAGAGCATCGGGTGCACAAGCAAGGGCTAAGTGCACAGAGAAACGGGCTCCGATGTCGGTCTCCGTACAGCTACCGCCTAGCAGAGCAAATGTGTTTGTTTGTTTGCAGATACGGACGGCTTCGGCGCATTCTGAAAGTGTTCCTGTGTCAGGCATTTTAATATGGATACCGTCCACTGATTTTTGATCCATCAGATATTGAATATCAGAAACTTCGTTAGCCCATTCATCAGCGATGATTCTCGTTGTGGGTGCCGAGGCGCGGACTGTCGAGCAAATAGCGGCTAGTCGTTTTGCGTGATCTTCTAATGTTCTACCAACAATCGGACTTTCGACGTGAAGCGTGTGAGGAGCAGCTTTTTGAGATATGAGAGCAATGAATTCTGCAATTTTCTGATCACTATGACCAAAGATAGCGTCAAGGGCTCCGTGGAAGTCGAGTGTCAACGTTGGTTTGTAATTGAATCGGGCGGCCCGCTGTTTAAAGCTTTCAATCCACGTCAAGAGATTTGCTCCATCGGGGCCGATTTGAGATTCTAGGTTTTCAAATTGACCTTGCGGCAGGAAAGAAAGCTTTCTAGCTAGCATGCGGTCAACCGTGTCATCCCAGTTGCTGCCAGACGAGCCATGCAAAGTAATCGGTTGCTTGGCGGGGGTTAGGCCAAGATCGTTTGCAATGAGTCGAAAGGGGCTCATGTTTGCGGCGTGACTCGCTGCGGACAAAAGCGCTTGACTCACGGCATAGCGAACAAATGCCGGCGTGGTTTTGAATGCTTGTAAAAAGGCTCTCTCTAAGGTTAACCATCCGGAAACCGCTCGTCCCATCGACCATGATTTAAAATCTGTTTTCACCCATCTTTCAAGTTCGTCTGGACTTCCTGGCCCGGCTCGACCGGCTTTGCCGCCAAATGATACGGCCACGGCGTCACCCCAGTGCACGGAGTCATCGTCTAACTTTAGGCCAATCCCAACAACTGGGGCAGGTGTACGAACAAAAGGGTAACGACCATGATTTGTGGGAGTGTGGTAGCGATCAGCAGCAGGAATGAATTTTTGACGAATTTTATCGATATCTTCAAAGAAGTAACCACCCCACCCGCGATAGGTGATGATGTCGATTATTTTTCTAGACGATCTAGTTGCCAAAGTTTTTCCCGGTAGTTTCTATTTAGGACTCTATCTTTACCCAAACACTTTTGATCCTTGTGTAGCTGTCTAGTGAGTGAATAGCCATCTCCTTACCCCAGCCGCTTTCTTTGAAGCCGCCAAACGGAGCTGCAAAGTCATAACATCCGTAACGGTTGATAAACACTTGGCCTGCGTCAAGTTGCCCAGCAACGCGCAGAGCCCGGTCAATGTCTTTGGAATATAGCCCAGCGGCAAGTCCGTATTTGGAGTCGTTGGCAAGTTGAATGGCTTCCGCTTCTGTTTTAAATTTCGTGACGGCCAGGACAGGACCAAAAATTTCTTCCTGGAAGATGGTCATTTTCGCCGTCACGTCCGTGATGATCGTCGGTCTCACAAAGCAGCCCTTGGCGTTTGTGCCTGCGGTGTCTCGAGTGCCGCCGGCAATAACTCGTCCGCCCTCTTTTTTGCCGATCTCGATGTATTGGAGGATCTTTTTCATATGATCTTCAAAACACTGAGGTCCTTGATGTGTGTCAGAAGAAAAGGGATCGCCGCAGCGTACGGCTTCGGCTTTTTTGATGAGTTTTTGCATAAACTCATCGTGGATGCTTTCATGAATGATAAGCCTTGTAGGCTCCGAGCATTTTTCACCTTTGTGAGAAAACATGGCTGTAAATGATCGATCGGCAACGGAATCAAGATTACCCGCATCTTGAAATATGATGTTAGGCGACTTTCCGCCGAGTTCAAGTGTTACTGGCTTTAAGTTTGATTCAGCTGATGCTTTGAGGACAAATCTCCCTGTGGATGTTCCTCCGGTAAATGAGATTTTATTAACTAAAGGATGTCGAGTCAGGGCATCACCAGCCGCTGCTGCTCCCAAAACAACATTAAATACCCCAGCAGGTAGAATTTTTTTATCGCGGATAATTTCAGCCAGCCGAACCATGGTCAAAGACGTTTGCGGTGCAGGCTTCACGACTACCGTGTTACCCATGGCGAGAGCCGGAGCAATTTTCCAGCAAGCTAATAGCAACGGGAAGTTCCACGGCACTACCAATGCGCATACGCCTAGCGGCTCTCTTTTTGTAAAATTAAGAAAACCTTCAGCTACGGGGCTGGTTTCACCGTATAGTTTATCGACCCATCCGGCGTAGTAATCAAAAACGTCAGCACTTTCTGGAAGGTCGTCTACATATGCCTCTGCGTAGGTTTTACCGTTTGAGATTGTTTCAAGGGTCGCCAGCTCGGCTTGATGTTCCCGAATAGCGCTAGCAATGGCTCGAATTTTTTCGACGCGTTGGGCTCTCGAAAGTCCGCGCCAAGCTGGACTCACGAATGCTTTTTGTGCTGCCTGAACGGCTTGGTCCACCTGGGCTGGACTAGACTCAAAATGCGCGGCAATCGGTGAACTGTCAGCAGGGTTGAGTGGAGTGAAAGCTGAGCCTGACGCTGTCAGTGGCTCGTTATTTACAAAGCCGGTGATTTTGCGTTCCAGCCATTTTTTGGCCCAATCTCGGGCCGGGGGCGTCATCGTCGTCATCTAGTCACGTCCTTGTGTTTTTCAGCGTGGCGCTGTTAGAAAGTTGGCTTTGTTGCAAGCGGTTTTTGCCTTCCGTAGCGCATTTCAAGAAGGTGCGGCGTACTGCATACATTTGGCTGTGAGTCGAATCCAAAGAGTCCCATCAGTCTGGATGTTTTTCCCTTGATCGGTGTAACGCGGTGGATGGAATAGCGACCTTTAAATAACACCAAAGTGCCTGGATGGTTCTTAATACGGATAACTCGGGAGTTGTCACCCGTTAGGAGTTTTTTTACGTCCTCATAGTTCTCAGCTTTTTCGTTTCTGATGAGTGGTACGTATTCGAATTCGCCGCCCGCGTCCGATGACTGAACAGAAAGAGATGTCACAAAGTCTGTTTGGTCAAAATGCCAACGCAGATAATCGTCTTGCACCATGACGGATAGGTTTAAACCACCCATGGGGTCACCATAGCGGTAAATGGCTGGCAGCTGCATAATAGCGCCCACAAACTTCATGAGAGGGTCGTATTCGTATATTCGTCTTAGTAGTGAGATTTCAGGATATTGGTCATATGCGATCACACCCACTCGGGTGGTTTCTGTCATGTTGATTGGATGATCTTTGGGGAGTTTGTCATCACCGGGTGCCAAATAGGGGTTACCGGTGACCGGTTTGAAGAAAGCGTCCTTTTCTAGGGCATTACTTTCCTCTTGAAGCAAGGTGAGAGCCCTAGCTGTGACAAAGTCTGGCATTTCACAGGCGCCCAATTTCGCAATTGACTGACGGCACTCTTTGAGGAGCTCCTGGGCGGCCGGTGCCGTTAGATCTTTGATGGGATAGCGTTTAAAGTTAATGATGTCGTCAAAGTTTGTGAGTTCTTGAAGTGACTTTACGAGTGCGGTGTTGGACATGACTGGCCTCCATCGTTTTCGGTCGGTTATGAGCCTAAACGTCCCGAAATTATCCCAAGATTTCAGATGGGAGACCAATTAAAAACGCCCAACTGGTATATTTATCGCCGTGTTTCGCGGGTTGTGCCTAAAAAAACGACACCATTTAACGTCTGCAGAGGCAGTTTCGTTGTGGAGGGCAGGTCGAGGGTTTAGATACCGTCCTAGTAGGGGCTTCGACTCTATAGTTCAGCTCTTGCACCAGTGATGCAACACCATTTGCCGAACAAATGACGGCCCGAAGTTTGTATGTTCCTTCAAAACTCGTTGGATAAGACATTGGGTTTAAGCTTTGGCACGTCGGGTTGGCCGGCGCTAAACCATTAGACGATAGGCTATAGCGAATTGTATGACCCTGCGGGAGGTTATTAACTGAAATGGGAGTCCCAAGTTGCAGGGTCGCCGATTGCTTTACGTCAAAAACCGGGGCTTCCGGAATTTTAAGCGTGAACGCAGTATTAGTGGGGATGGCGTCAGGTCGTAATTCTACAGTGCGTCTTGGTTGAGCGGCCACAGTTAGATCTCGTGCAGCGAAATTCGGGACGTAGAATTTTACGTGGTAAGGACTTTGAGAACTTTCAGCGATAGGGTCGTAAAGTTTGCCGCCCGAACTTGCATAAAAGTCGTAGGTGTAGCCAGCAGGTGGCATAGTTTTTTGGTTCGGAGCAGTTTGTAGAGCACAGCCGTAAACGGCATTGTACGGGTCGAGAGTTGGGACGCTGGCGCAAGAAAGATAAGTTCCAGTGACGACAACTGGGTCTGCTGCTTCGATCGCTGTTATGTTCGAGTCGGCCGATTTGTTTGTCTCGGTTTTTTGTTTTTTTTCTGTTGGCGTATTTTCTTCAGCGGCAAAATTCTGATCACTACATGAGCTTTGCAAGAGGCTCGCGAGTATTAGAATTTTCAGTGATGCAAGTTTCATCTGAACTCTCAAAGTTAGTGTTGTGCCGTTACATGAGCGGGATCGGATGAACGCGAGGCCGACTTCAAGAAAACCTAAAAATTCAATAATTACTGGATTTTGGGTCCAATCATTTGGGGAGGTATATTTTTTTTAATTGAGAAACAAAAGGGACATCGTCCCCCCTTAATTCACAAGCGATATCGTCTCCCCCCATGCCATTCTCTCCTCTAATTCGATACTTAGAGATAGGAGGCCTGATGAGAGGCGGATTGTTTATGAATAAGAATGAACAGGTGGCTTTCCAGATCCTTGAAGACTTCCGTACCGGCATTAAAACGCGCAAGCAGGCTGCCCTACTTTTGGGCGTCTCAGAAAGAGCCGTTACTAGGCGAGCTAGAAAGCTTCGCCTAAGAGGCCTATCTGGTATCAAGCACGGTAACTATCATTGCAAGCCCTCAAACAAGCTTTCCGATGAGATCAAGATAAAAGCGTTAGAGCTTATCAAAAGCAGCTATTTCGACTTCAATATCCACCATGCCCACGAGCTCCTGATACAGCAGCATGGCTTTTCTAT